>PDMW01037863.1_pt1 | contig 38266 bp, 37 predicted proteins | sample 1515511 | NCBI WGS metagenome assembly PDMW01 (sample SAMN07343023, study PRJNA328102) | Marine metagenome, whole genome shotgun sequencing project. | biome: marine; feature: bay; material: water; isolation source: viruses from water sample < 0.22 micron filtered, nuclease treated, low... ... | reverse complement strand
AACGGCGGCCCTTGCTATGGTATAGGCGACGAATAAAGCGGCGTTTTAAGGCGAGCAGGCGGCGTTTTAGGCGGCGTTTTAAACTAGGGTTGCAGCGGCGTTTTAAAGCGAGCAAAAAACGGCCGTAAAGACAAATACAAAGGAACGGCCTGGACGCCGCCTGGATCCCCTTGCAATCCGATAGAATATCCGTTGCCTGGCGTTGATTATCAACACTTTACAACACGCTTTGATCCTACCCCCCGCCCTATTGACTATTTTTGATGGGCCGATGGGGGTAATTCGCTAACCACCCGTATATATAAGGGTCTCAGATTTTTTTAACTAAACCTTTTGAACGACGTTATAAACTCGTTATAAACCCGTTATAACAAGCTTTAAGCGCGTTCCTATCCCTATTACGGAGGTTTTTGACCTGGATCGCCTTAAACGCCGTTTATAACAAGCCTAAGGCGTCGTTTTATTAAAACGCAGCTCATCAACGATCACTTTAAGCTTTTCCATCTCTCGTTCGTAGAAGTTCAGCCTCATGTTCTGTTCAGCGTCGTCAGGGAGCGAGCCTAGTTCGCCTCTAGGCCATTTAGTACGGAACTCGCTGTTCATGTGTATATCGTCTTTAAGACGCACTATTTCGATTTCAAGAGCGGAGATACGGTTTACGATGACACTATATGACCACACCGCCGTAATAATTCCTATGACTAGTTTGGCGGCGAAGGTAGCGTTCGCTTTTATCTGAGTGTTCTCATCGAGTTTCATAGTTACACGTGTTCGAGGTCTTCATCGTCGTCGTCCATATCATCTTCAAACACAATCTCATCGCCTTCAACTAGATAATCCATCTTAACGATCTCCAGGGTTCCGATTATGGTCGCGTGATTAAGGTCGTATTCGGCTTTGAAACGATTTACTACGTTCTGAAGCTCAAATAAAAATTGATCTGTTTGTTCGTTGATATTCATAGACTTATGACATGGTTAGGAATTAAAAGCTTTACAATTCTGAAATCCGAGTATAATTACGTATAGTACTAGTGCAGGAACTGCTTAACCTAACGTTAGTAACTAAAGGTAGATTTAATCGTAACCATAACGCTAGGATGACTAATGACGAAGATAAGATCGACCATAGTTGACTACCACAATAACTAAAGCTTTAGAAATAATCGTAGTCATAATCTTAACCATAAGGTCGTCTGACTAAAACGAAAAGATTGTGGTAAAGTTTAGAACTAGTTAGTAAACCATTGGTTGCTTCGCTTAGTGAAACTAGACCCGTAACCAACTACGTTACTAACGAAGCGTTCTAATTCGTCGTTTAAAAGCTGTTCCTTTCGGTCGTTAATCTTAACGTCGACATTAGCTGCCATTTGTTCCGTCCAATAGTTCACAGCCATAGATAAAGCATCTAGTCTATCATCTTGTAGTAGACTACCTTTATCACGGGTTAGTCTCGAAAGTTGGTAGAAAAGGCAGTACCTAACTTGAATTTCAATAGGGTAAGACTGAGATGTGGAGTAGTCGTCACGAATTACGCTAGGATCGACGATTAATCGGTGGGAATTAAGGGTAGGTTCTAAGGTGTCTACTATCCGTTTTTCCTTCTGAATATGGTGTCTTACTTCATTGATCGTAACGGGATGTATCGTCGATATAATCGGTTTTAAAAGCTCGGTGAACATCCCGTCTCCCATATTCGATTCTACGACTACTTCGTTTACATTAAACCGTTTAGCTATTGTGGATAGTTGTCGAAGGACATTCTCGCCATAACCGCCTTTAATACCGTTACAAGCGTGTACGAATAGATAACCATTTAGCATCTTAACGACGGCATAAGCGGTTTCGTCCTTACCTCGTCCACTAGGGTCGATCGCCATGACTGAACCTGAATACTCGATCATATCACCTAACATCTTTAGTGGTCTATGGTAACGATCCCCGTTAAAACCGACGTTAGGAATATCGCTGGTTATCTGTTGATCGGGGCCGCTAGCCCACACATACTTCTCATAAGCGACGTCATTATCGAGGTCTTGGACGATCAGATCGTTAATCTTTAACGGGTATCTATCGGCATCACTAAGTCGTGGATTAAGGAGGAATTGTAGGGCGTACCCTGACCGACCGTAGGAAAGCTTTCGTTCTTCCAGGTCTATATCGTTAAACCGTAAAGGCTCCGTTGACTTCCCGACTGTTTCGTCGTTTACAGACTCCATCAGGAACGGGGCAACAGCTTCTTCGTAAATCGTTTCGTTATGTTTATGACTGATATACTCCGAAGGCCACACACGAGTCTCATAACCGCGTTCCCTAAGCTTGGTATATATGGAGTCTTCACATTGTGGTGTACCAAGGAACAAGATCCGTGAGGTAGGTAGTGGTTTAACGATCGCATCAAACTCCTTTACCTGGTCAGAAAGCTTATCTCTCATCCCTTGTGTGGCGGAGTTATTAGCTACTTCGACGTCGTCCGCTACGATTATATCCGCTCTACTACCGGTCAACTGCGAAGTAATACCTAACGACTTAACGGACGGAGCGTGTGACGCTGGAGCGGGGCCAACATCGAAACTTATCTTACTGAAGCGTTGCCCGTCTCGTGGCTTTAAACACGCCAATACGGGGATCTCATGGATCAACCTAAGTGTGAAGGTACTGAAGTCATCAGAACGCGTTTTAGACGCCGATACGACGAGTATATTCTTAGATGGGTCTAGGAGGAGTTGGTGGACGACATAAGCCGAGCATATCCACGATTTACCAACGCCACGAAAAGCCATGACTATAGCGCGTTTAGGGCCGTTCTGAAGGAACTGTGATATGTCGTATTGAAGCGGGGTAGGGTCAGGTAACCCAAGGTGCTTCCAACAGATGAACAGGAAGTTACGAAAGTCTTGAAGCTCCGCTGGAACTTCGTGTTTAGCTTTCATTACTTAGATTGTCTAATCGCTTCTTGAACTTCAGGCGGATCGTTAAAGGGCAGTACATCAGCGAGTTTACCAAGCGGGGAGGATTCTTCGCTTAGGCTGACGATACTATTGTCCTTGAGGAGCTGTCTAGCGCCGTTTAAAACTGCCGCATTAGGCTCGTCGAGATCCATATCTTTTATGATATTACGGTAGGTATCGGCGAGTAAAACCTGGAGTTCTTCTAATTGTTTTCGTTTCTTCATAAGAGTGCAGGGATTAGCTTAGTGTTCTTATCGATTCCATCCACCTTTGTGTTGTTGTTAATAGCTGTGTCTACTTGTGGTTGTATGTATTGAACGAGGTTACCAGCGTCTAATGTCATCGGTAAATCCCCGCTTTCAGCGTGTAGGATCGAAGTATCATCATCCCGATAGATTCTAGCACCCGATATAACTAACGCAGTAGTGCCTGTGTTCTGTAGTTTAATATCAACCACATCTGTGTTCACACGGTAGTTCATAGCGTCGATTGCAGTCATAGCTCCAAACCAATTCTCAATACCGGTAGTGGTCGTTGATTGATAAACGTAGAAAGCGTACAGCTCACGAGCGTCGGCAATGCCGTCCCCGTCAGCGATGTCGATCTGTACATTCGGGTAGTCAGCAGATAAGGTCGATATGTTACTACCGTCGATTCCATTGGCGTTATAAACGGTATCAGCTTGTTGGTCGGCTCTAAACGCGATACCAGCGGATGATGCCACACCAAACGCTTCATACGGTAGGAAAGCGGCGGTTCCAGCTTGGCAAGTAATGCGTAAACGAATGTTGTCCCCTGCTGCGATTTCTGACGTCGTATAAGTACCGTTGGTGGTTACTCTCGTGTTAGCTGTGCCTGGTACTACTTGATTCACAACTTCCGCGTCTTTAGTCACATTATAAAGCTGTAGAGTCGCAGTAGCTTCGACATTAGTCACAGACCAAGGTAAGATGATGTTCGTTCCATTCGCGTCTACATATTGACCTAGCACACTAGCTCCGTTGGATAATGTAATCGTTCCTGTGGTAGTTAAATCCCCCGTGAAGGTCGTCGCTTTGATTGTGATGGTTGTACCGCTGATTGCAAACGCGCTTGAAGCAGTTGCATCGATAACCAAATTATAAGAACCAAGGTCAATTTCATTTCCTGATCGGGCTACGATTGTAGAAGTTTCACCCGCGTAGTTGTCGGTGAGATAGGACTTCGCTCTATCGTAGAATTTAGCGGAGTTTTCTATTTCGGTGTAAGCATCGACTATAGCTTTGTCAGACTCGGTGATTGTAAGGTCATCAAACAATACCCAATTAACAGCGAGTTCACCAAGACCTTTTAATGCCTGTGATGAGGTAGACAAGGAGTGTCCGTATGAACAGAACTTAAATGTAAAATCATCTGCGTTTGTATTGGAGTCTGAACGGCGGTCTACTTTATAAAAATTACCGAAGTTAGCTGTGTCCCAAGCTGCGTAAGAAACGCCGGATAAGTCTGAACTACTAACCCTCCATATTCCGTTATGGATGTGCATACCGTAGATAGTAGCGGCATCTGCATCATTGGTATTATATTCGTGAACTTGAACGCTGGTTAAAACCTCAAACGTACTTATATTGCCACTTGCATCGCTTGTTTTGCTGTAAACCTCAGGTGTACTGTAATCGTAAACCATGTCGCCATTAGCGTTTACCGTGCCTCTAGTTATGGTTGAGTCGCCCGATGCTGTGTAACCATTAGTGGTATCCTTAGATTTACTTTTTAGGAATACTGCGTTCTTGGCAAACGAAGATGGGTTATCCTCAAGATATAGTTTTAATCCTTCTATAGCTGTGCCACTTGCAGCCTTAAAATTAAATGAAACTTCCTTCTTGGTAACGACTACACCACGCTGACCTGTTGAGCCTCTAGTGTTTCTCCACATCTTCACAACATCTGAACCTGTTGCGGAGTTTATAACCTCGTATTCACGATGGGATTGATTAGTCAGTCCATCCGATCCAATGTCGTAATCGTTGATATTCTGAGAAACATCAAACTCCCGGAGTGTATGTTCCGTAATATTACCTCCATTGATAACCTCCCCAATAGACGAGTTGGCAAAATTAAATGTCGCGTTGAAAGCAGGGAGTAAAACTGCGACACCATCAAAAGTTCCATTAAACGAACCATTAGCATTACCGAACGGATTTCTCCATTCAAGTAAAGATGTAGTGCCTCGCCAAGTTGTACCAATTACATCAAGGTTCATTGATCCGCTGCATGGCCTTCCTGTTAAAATCACACCACCTCTACCAACAAAGTTAGAGCCATTTCCCCAACCACTAAGGCAAGCATCAGCGGGATGCCAATTAGAAATCCTAGCACCCGAAAAGATTAAGCCTGTGGCTTTAGAATTAGTCGATGTACCTCTAGTTGAATTAGTCCGAGTAGTGCCATAATAATAAAACGCTGGATTCGCATACGTCCCGCTAATATTCATGGCTGTTGTAGCCGTTGAATTATTCAAGCCAGCATTTGTGTGACGCAAGATAAGTATCTCCGTATCAGGATCGTGGTACAGAGTGCCGTTAATTACTACTCGTGTATCAGCGGCTATCTCGTAAACATCAATATGGTTTTCGTTAATGTAATGAGTTACACCCGTCAGACCCACTAAACCACTTAGGTCATTCTCGGTAGTACCTGCTTCAACTGATAATACATTTCTATTACCCGATGAATGGGAGGAGGCTGTGTAAGTCCAAGTCATTATGCGTAATCCTTCGTAATCGACTCCAGGTTGCCGTTTGAATCGTAAGTAAACGTCGTTGTTAACTCCGTTACATTTGATCCATCAGCGACCTCGATCTCAGTTAGTAAACCGTTAGTGTATGTGAACGACTTGGTTTGTACAAGATTCGTTTTAGACGAAGTTGACCAAGTGGATATACCGGTTAGTACTCCGTTTGTATATGTAGTTTCTGAATAGCTATCGACAGGCGTACTACCTCCCCCGCCCCCGCTGGACTCAAGGGAAGCAACACGCGAATCGAGTGAACCTAATTCAGTACCTATCTTCGCGCCAATTTGGCCAAGAATAGACATTACAGATTAGCCAAAAACTCAGTCTCAAATGAAGCGTAATTACCAAGCTCTACATTATTAATTAAGATGTCAGAACCCGCTGGAACTTTTAATTCTTCAGCATCTATATTGGCACAATCAAGGTTTGCATCATTTGTACCTTTTAAAAGATGGAACTCGTTATTGGTTTCATTCCAAACGATTTGAGCCTTATCTTGTCCTGAACCTCGGTTGACTTGTATACCACCGGTAGTACCTGTAGTAGATCCATCAGAACCAACCAGGTTAACTTCGATGATGTTATCTTCGATCTCAACGGTAGTAGAGTTAAGAGTAGTGGTCGTACCGTTAACAGTAAGATCGCCACTAAGGGTCAAGTTCTGAGCGGATACATTACCGCTGAAAGCTGCGCTATTACCGTCGGTAGCTAAAGAGCTTGTCTTGGTTTGTAACGCCGAAATGTCGGTATCGTTTGAAGCGATGTTACTAGCGTTCGTTGCAATATCAGATGTATTGGTTGCGATGTTACTAACGTTAGTAGCGATGTCCGTTACGTTTGTCGCAATATTGGTCGTATTAGTCGCAATATTGGAAGCGTTGGTTGCTATGTCCGTTACATTCGTAGCAATGTTCGACGCATTGGTAGCAATGTCGGTCGTGTTAGTTGCGATGTTAGACGCGTTTGTAGCGATGTTATTTGTGTTAGTAGTGATGTCAGCAGAGATACTATTAAGCTCGCTGCCTACCTTTTCACCAATTTTTCCTAATATATCTGTAGCTGGCATTTTGTATGTTAATTTTAATTATTATTATTTGTTGGCTTCAAACCAAATTTCAAAAGTTGCTTCGTCTCCGTATTCTTGTCGTATGACATCAAGAGCGTATTCATCCATGTAATCTAAATCATTCCATGAGGTAAATCCATCACCAATTTTAACGCGACCACCACCGCCTGTAGCGTCTTGACCACCAAGCTCAATACCGATCTCACCTTGGTTTAGGGCGGGGTTAATCTGACTCCAATTAAAAGCCGTATCACGACGCAGTAATATCCGTCTAACACTCACGCTCCACCTCCGTCCAAGTTAAATACATCAACATATTCGTTTTCAGAATCAGCATCTCCACCGTCTATTAACGCGTCTAAAAACTCGCCTGTATCGATTAATGAATCGACTAAAAACGAGCTTCCAACAGCTTCCCACTTACGCCTTGCAGTACTGTATTGTAATACTGAATCTTCTGTAAGCCGTTCTAAATCAAGTTCTTGAAAGTCGCTAAACTGCTTAGGCGTAATAGCTGCAAGCGTCCGTTGCTGGTAAACTAACGGGTCAGGTGCGAATCGCTGTCTGCGAGGTAATGGCATACATCACCGCTTGAGCATTAAACCTTTGCGTTTAACCGCCTTTACATCCGCGCCTGTAATCTTTTTACGAGGAGCTGCTACCGCCGCTAAACGGCGTTGTTTCTTACTGTATTCTGAATAAGGCATAATTATTTCCTCATTAGCATTTCCATCATGCGGTCAATCTTCTGATTAATTTCTTTGATCGTCGATTCCAACCCGCTCATACGGTTTTCAACGGCGTTATCCCTCTCGCGTTGAGCGGCGAGTTCAACCTCGATCTTTGTCAGGCGTTTCTCGTCGGTATCAAGCCGGTCAGAGAACTTTTTAATCGCCCACCCAATGACGCCTATAACGACGGCAAGGGCGGTGTCGAGGAAGTGTGAGAGGGTCTCGGTCATTGGTTTAAGTTAGTACTATAGCTTCAGCGAACACAGTGTTACCCCCGGCTTGATTTCCATAAATATAAATACCCGTAGCAGCACCTGATGAAGTCAATATTAATTCTAAATCAGCAATATCCGATATATGATAATTGTTGTTGTTAAAAGTCCAAAGCCCAATCTTATTTATTCGACTGTCAACTAAGTTACCTATTCCGTATATTCTATACAACATTGCATCAAGAGCTGAAGTAGATGATGTTTGTATCACTGACCTGTCACCACCTGTTCCTAGATCATGGAATAAGTTGTCTTTAAATATTAAATTAAACTTCTTAGTGCCGTCATACGATGATTGCTCTAAAATTATTTGAGCAGTTGTGTAATCAAATTCAAAAGAGTTATTCTCGAAAATATGAGACACTCTATAACCTGAGTCTGATGGTTGGTAAATTGGTCTAAGCCTTAATTTTCTTTTAATTGTAGAATTAACAAAACGAGTTCGGATTGATTGAACTGTGTTATTATCGGAATTATCTGATGTATGCTGTAAGACACAGCTATCGACAATTACTTCAGCAACATTACCGGGAAACTCCTTCCAATCTAATAGCGGACAATTTTCAAAATACAATCTGTCAGCGGATCCTCGTATATTTAAAAAGACATTAGAGTTGGAAATATAATACTCGTTAAAGAAAGAACCTATTACTTCTCCTGTACCATAACCAGCACTGCCTATAATACCAAAGTAATCAGTTGATAAGTTAACTAAGTTACTAGCTGTTAAATAATAATCAGAACCTTTATTAGGCGAGAAAGTACGACCTCTCAAAACAATGTCACCAACAAAAGGAGTGCCATCTGATAAAGAGTCTGTAGCTGGGTTCCACGCTTTATTCATTTGGGTACTTGCATTTGAAGCACTTCTATATTTTGTGTAAAACCCGTCTATATTCAATGTCCTCTTAGAGCCACTTACTGAACTGAAACCTAGGTCTAATAAACCAGCATAAGCAGGGCCACCGACGGTGTGGTCGCTTGTGTCATTTATTATTTCAACATTAAAGTTTTTAAGATTTATAACTTGGTCAACTGTAGCGTCGGTGCTTCCTTTTACAATTAGCCCTGAACAGATATTCCAAGAGCCTGACGGAGGATAAGCGTTAGTGTGACCCGACATCCAATTCTGTCCTTTACTCGGATCAATCAAAGCAGAACAATTAGACATATTAATATTGGTTGAATTTAGCGAGTTTATTCCTAAAGCCCATCCGACTGTCGAATCGTCCACTTTACAATTAATAAAATCTATTGAGACAACATCAGGTAGTGGTGCATCTTTTGTAATATCTATTCCTGTACCAAAAGTAAAACCGCCATAAACATTTTTAGCAGTACAATTTGTAAATTTAATATCCGTGCCTGATTCTACCCAAAAACCTACGTTATGTTCCTGTCCTGTGTGGTGATGTGCGTATTCTGCCGTGCAGTTAACATAGTTTACATTCTCACAAACTAAGTCTCCGTTAGTACCGCCAACTTCGATTACAAAGTTAATACGCTGTGCATCGTAAGAGTAACAATTTGAATGCTGTACATTGTCTACACCTGATATATAAAACCCATCTCCAAACTGTCCACGATGTCTATTAGTCTTACAGTTTGATAATAATATATTGCCCAATCTTCTACCATCCGTGTTTAGTCCTGTAGCGCTTCCATAACAATCGATTCTTAGCCCTGATCTCAGTGTATTGTTAAACTCGCAATTTTCTAATGTTATATCTGTACAATCTCTTAACAAAACTCCAACTGAACCGTTTGACCAATTCCTCTCAATTGCTGCACTGCTTAAAAGATTACCTGTTATCAAAGTAATAGAAGAGGGATAACCTGAACCGCCATTATTAATAGTTACACCTGTAATTGTACCGTTAGAATCCACAGTGTAATCAGCGTCTAGTCCACTGCCTGAAGATTGCGTAGGTAAAAAGAAATCTTTATAACTACTTCTAGCCCCAGCATCGTGTACTATTTTACCTGCCGTATACCCATAGGAACCGTCCAACACACTTATTGCAGTGATAACACCAGCAGTAACAGTAAAGTTAAAACGTGCTTCTCTATCGTTGTTAGTTGTTGCACTAAATAAACTACCATCAGTATTAGTCGTAGCTCCTTGTGCTGTGCATTGCCCATCGAATACGATATTTTTAAGAGACAATCCACTTTGGTTTTCCATCTTTGCTAAAGAAAAGTTCGCAGCCGAGTGTCCGACATTAAAAGTATTTAACTGTTTAATAGTTACTTTACTCGCCGAAAACCAAGAAGTAGTAATAGAAAGTGAAGGGTTTGGCGTGCTAGATATACCTATATCGAAATTACTAGTATATCCTACAGACACTCCGTAAGTACCTCCAGGAAAGTATAAGGGTAAACCAGCGGATGCTGCGTAATCATTTGCACTTTGTATAGCAGCCCTATCATCAGTCGCTCCGTCACCTACTGCACCAAAGTCTTTAACATTAACAACGTCAGCAAACCGATCCTCCAGGCTTCTAGCGGTCGTTGAACCCGTCGCCACAATGTCGCTTGAAGCAATAACCTTACCACCCGCCGTAGCTCCATCGTGCAACACCAGGGCGTTCTTATCGGTGTCTACTGTGACCTCGCCTTGTGGCCCCGTATAAACGGCGTGTTGGGCGGTCGTTCCTCTGCGAAGTTGTACTTGTACGTTACTCATATCTTATAGTTTTAAAGCGGGTTTTTGGCGGGTTTCGGTCATTGCTTATTAAATTATATAGTCACAGAAATACGACTCGTTACAACAAAAGGATTACTAGAACCTCCATCATTAACACGAAATCTTACATTAACGGGGTTTCCTGTAGCGTTTGTCCATGTGCCTCCTGCACCATCACTATTTCCAAATAAATCCAATAATACAGTACTTGACGCATCTATTATCTTAAAGTCTGCACCACCCCTAGCCCCTGTTGTTGAGTCATAACTATAAACTGAAGTGTTCTTTACATTAAGAGTATATCCATCCGGCACTAGCATTGCTCCTATTATTACATTGGTAGCCCCTAATCCTTGGTGTGATATTTGCTGACTATTATTTAATAAGTCTGAATTTTTAAAACCATTAAACGGATAATCCCTTAAATCAGTACCTAAAAACAAACTACTAATCTGACTATCTCCCAACTTAGAACTTACATTGCCACCATTACTTGCTCCAATAACAAAAGCGGGACTATCTATACCTGTATGACCAGTAGGAACTGTTATATGAATAGCATTTGTAGACTGTAGAACGCAACTATCGATGCTTAATGGGAAATGGAAACCACCTCCAGCAAAAGCCGTAGTTGTTTTATCTATATGTATATCATTACCGTTATTTATAAATTTACAATTATGTATAGCTTTTGGAGCTTCTGTGTTAGGATTAGCTTCGGCAATCTCGATATAAATACCAGCACTTGTATTACTCTCAAACTGACAACCATAAACCCCAAGTAAAGCTTCTTCTTCGCATTTTATGCCATAAACACTCTCGCTTAAAGTACATCCAAAAAAAGCAAAATCACCTGAACTAGCATCTAAATTCAACTCGACACAAGCACCATTATTACCTGTTGCTGTTAGCCCAAAGAATCTTGATTGACCGCCTACATCACTTCCACCACCTCTAGTAATTACAACCCCTTTATCGCAATCTCTAACAGCACCATTAAACCAATCGTTTAAATATGCTATACCTTCTAAATCGTATGCTTTCTGAAACCATTTAATATTTACATCTCTAAAAACACACTCACGAATATGGAAGTCGCCACTATTAACTGAAGTATCTACCCCTATAGCTGTTACCGACCTAGACCCTGAACTATTACCTAAAATCTGTAAGTTATCAAAAGTAACGCCAACTACACCGTACTGACTGAATGCGTAGTTTTCTGTTCTAGCCACAAGCGTAAAAGCATTTTCTGTCGTTGTGATTTGTTTTATATAAGAACCGTTTTCATTATAAATAGAACCAGCATTCGTTCCGTATAATGTCATTGGTTTATTAACAGTTATAGCTGATGATATTTTATAAGTACCGTGCGGAAAGAACACCGAACCCCCAAAAGGAGTATTGTTAACAGCGTTTTGAATCGCGTTTGTATCGTCCGTTACACCGTCGCCTTTAGCCCCGTAATCCAACACGTTAACAACGCTTTCCCTCGCCATCTGAATGCCACCTTGAGTAGCTCCGTCATGTAGCACCAATGCGTTCTTATTGGTATCGACGGTCAACTCGCCTTGAGCGCCTGTAAAGTTTGCGTGTTCGGCGGTAGTGCCTCTGCGGAGTCTAAGTTGCGTATTGCTCATGTGATGTATTAAATAAGAGTTCCGTATGAAAAGACTACACCGAAGCTTTCGTAGAAGTTGCTACCGTAGTCTATAAAGTTAGTTATTGTTCCCGATATAAGCCCGTTATCAATAAACGCTGTAAGCGCCGCTAGTCCCACGCCATAGTCGTAATTAAACTGAGCCGATGGGGCGATAGTACCGTAGTCATAATCCGTTGGGATCTCGGTAAAAGCGTTGCGATAACCGCGTTCAATCACGATTACTTCGACGCCTAAAGCGGGAGCTGTCGTAAACCTAATGTCGTTTGTACCCGCTACAATCGAGTAATCAGCGGGGTCTTGAACGACGCCATTAAGCGTTACTAGATAAGCGGATGAGTTACTATGGTTCGTTGAGAACGTCAGTACAAAGTCCGTTTGTGAACCGGTTCCTGTAAACTTCGATACACCTGGAGGGTTACCCGTTCCAAGCGAGATTTGATCCAATGCACCCGCCACATACTGTTTATTAACGCCGTCAGTAGCGTTCAACGGATTCCCGACATCAACGAGTCTGTAGCCGTTTACATCGAGGTTTTGATCGAGTGAATTACCCGTAAAGTCTGCGAGAGTAAGCCCGTCTATAGTCGCGTTTAACTCCGCTTTTACCGCGTCATCTTGCGTGTCTACATACGCTTTTGTAGCGGCGTCTTGAGCGTCGGTAGGGTCAGCAAGATTGATCAGTTTATGATCGTCTGCATCGTAGTTCTCACCGCCCTTTTTACTAAGGAGTTCACCACCCGCTCCCTCCTTTAACTCCTGCGACATATAGAAGTTATGAAGATACGCACGGTCAAGATCCGCTTGAGTCAGGACAGAACCATCTTGGAAATCAATTAAAGCGTCTTCAGTCGAGCTATTACGGGCGATCTTAACGGAGTTTCCAGCGACGACACTACCGGCGTTTATAACGATCGCATTAGTCGGGGAAGTAACGATTGAATACGCCGATGAAGCCAGCTTGACATCTTCGACATAAACGTCGATTAAAGCATTACCCGCGTCATCCGATAAGTACGGAAAGGAAAACACAAAGCCATTAGTAACTTGATCCGATGTGGCCGATGAATATTCTACATATGAGTTGGGCATGGTTCTTTGTTATATTATTATCTTTTAATTGCGAATGACAAGCACTACTTCACGAGATCGAGGAGTTCAGGGGCTACAGTTTCCTTCGGAAGATCCTTACCTTCGTATTGAAGTATCTGTAAATCTACATTGTATTCCATCTGTTTTTCAAGAAATGGATACTCTTCGAGCAACTGACCAAAAGCGGCGTTCCTGTAGTTTTCAAATATTGTATTTAAGTTTTCTTTTTGAACTTCATCTAACCCATTACCAGGTCGAGCAATCGTTATTTGTGATAAATCAGGGTTTTCGTAAGCTTCTATAACTGCCTTCTTTATACCGCTTTGGGCATATATTTCTTTCCAACGGTCGTATAAAGATTGATTAGATCCAGGCACTTTTAGTTTTTGCAAATCAATACCTGGTATAGCTCCTTTATCGCCTCCCGCTGGAGGAAACGCATAAGCACCTTGATATTTCATAATAGCCTCAACGGAACGATCACCACGAGATTTGGAAACCGCAAACGGGTTGAAAGCATTAATCTCTCTACGCATTAAACCTCCACCGTATTGAGGCTTTTTTTGACCAAAGGCATCACGAGCTGGATCAAGGGTTTGAACATAACCAGGTATACGATTTAATAAAGTTTCAAACACTCCGTTTACTTCGCGTATATACGGGTCATCTGACCTTCCTAACGAGTTAAGAACTGAGGGAACGGATCGACGCGTAATGTCCTCTAATATAGCAGTCCCATAGTCGTCTTCAGGTTGTACGCGACCACTAACCAACGCATCTAAAAACCCGCCTACAGTCTCAAGATAACTCTTTTGACCGACCGCTCTACTCATCGCAAATCCTACGGTCTGTAAGAAATAAGTCAAATCATTATCTGAGAAATCATTATCTTCCCTAGCTCGCATTAAATCGCCAGCTAAAGCGGTAATGGTCGCAACAGGGTCAGCCTTTTGTAGACTTATATATTCATCACCGAACTGATCTCCCCCACTATCACCTGTTTCCCAATATCGTTTAAGGGCAGAAGTATTAACAGCGTTAGGCATCCATCCTGTAGCTTTCTTATTCTCTAACTCCTTATAATCTTGAGGGCCACTATTAGTAATGATTTGTTGATCAGCTAAAAATATCGCACTACTCCACAGACCCGCACCTACAATCTGACGACCACGGGCGTTAGCTTTGATCATCGGATTGTCACTCATTAACTCCTCGCGAGACCTAGCCCACAAACGACCAATACCAGGTAGTTCAGCAAATTGACTTGTAGTACCACCAAACTCTTTAAAGATATTAACGGGGGTTTTAATGAAAGGCACAATATATTGAGCCATGAAACCCGTACCACCGCCTTCGGTTCTAAGTTCCTGAACGCCCACTCCTAGCGACTCAAACGGGCTATAACCTTTTTTAAGATCCGATTGAAATGTAATACGATCACCAAACTGCCTCAAGTATTCCATCTCGCTGGAAAGCTTAGTAGTCCAATTTTCTTTTGTGTAATTCTTGATGAAATCAACCGCTTCATCGCCGTCAAGACCTTGTTCCTGTGCTTGCCTTACAGCCGCTAAATGAACATCGTTTTGAGTCTTATATCGATTACCATCCACAAAGTAACGAGACATCTTACCTTCGATATAATCAGCTATCCCCTCGACAGGTGCTTCGCCTTTAGCTACAAGATCCTTGTACTCCTGAGACAATAAAGATTTAACTTGAGACTTAGCAAATAAGTGACGATAGAACTCGTCTTGGAAAACTAAACCTTTAGGGCCATAAGACATTAACTCACCAAGGTTTTCAACACCTTCGCCAATAGCTCCGCTTAAACCTGTTTCTTCCATCGAGAATGCCTTACCTCCGACTTTCTCAAAATGAGAATCAAGAGCCATTTGTCCTTTGGAGTTTTTAGCGGCGAGCTTGGCGGCTTCCCACGCTTCGGGTAACGCGTGTAAAAGGTTTCTTGCGGTCATTACCGCGTGTTTAGAAGTCTTTAAATCTCCGCCTACTAACGCACCTAAAGCTTGGTTAGATAATGAATAGACCCCCATGAAAGTATTACCGGTAGCTGCTGCTGCTTGAGTAACAGGGCCACTTAAAATATTACTGTACATTACTTCCGTAGTCATAGCCGCAATCTTACCGCCCAAACCACGGCGTCTAATTTCTAACATACGACCTAATTTACCCGTATCGCGTAATGCACGAAATTCTGAGGTCAATCCTCGTAACGCTTTTAGACCGCCTAGATCATTTAATTGTTTTTGTAGTTCTTCAGGCGAAATATCTTTTGAGTATTTAACGAGTTTTTTAGTGAGCTTTTCTTCGGTACTGATTGCGTCTTTTTCCATCTGACTAACAACAGCAGCTAGTTGGTCTCTTGACACTTTCCGACTTTGTAAAAGTTTACCAGCATTACTACCGATAGATCCCGAAGCTTCTGCAAAATCGCCAAGTCTGTCAATGTCAGCCATTATGTCGTTAATAACAGCGGGATCATTAAAATCTAAATCACCTGATAGTTTTTTATTGAATTGTTGAAAAGCGTTAAGGGTCATGGAATCAGCTACAACACTCCTGAAGATCATATCTTCGCCCTCTTTAGCTATTTTCTTAGTATATTTAAGTGGATCAATGTCAGGGTTAAGTTGTTTACGTAGTTCTATTGATCTTTTGATTAAAGATTCACGATCAGTTTTAGGCCCACGCTTTTTAAACCCTTCTTTAACTTGTTCTAAAACCGCAGCCATAGAACGTTGTACGTCTTGTTGGTCGGTAAAAGCCCCGACATTAATTGGCAGTAAATCGGTCTTACCTTCTAAAAAATCCAATAAGTCCTCATCGCTCATCTTCATCCGTTCAAGAGCTTGGAGCTTTTGTTCCTTGGTAAGCTTAGATGGTGGTGCAACTTCGGCTTCAACTTCAGGTTTTACTTCAGGTGCTTCGCCCTTTTTAACCGGTCTTAAAACCGTACCTTCACCAACTTCAGGCTGTTTTTGATAAGTCTTTACTATCTCCGCCCATTCCTTTTCGGTCTCTTCCTTTTTCGTCTGAGCCTTTGCTCTTAGTTCCTCAAGGTATTTACGGTCTGTACGAGATACTTCGGTTAATTGTTCAGCTAGAGTCTCACGCTCTTTTTGTAACGTTCTACCCATTTCTCCATCACCAAGCTCAGGATTCTTTTTGAGCATATCATCGATGGTATTAATACGATCAGCAACATGGGCTTCCATACGCGTCTGTATCTTTTTAGCTTGTTGGGAACTTACACCAGCACGATTAAACATACCGCTTTCAAAACGCCCCATACCCGCACCTAAACCTGAACTTACTACACTTGCAAAACCAACTTCAAACGGGCTTAAGGCTTCCCGCTCTCCTTCGGATATATCAATCAACTGACGACCTAATTCTTCACCACCACCCATGAAACCCGCTTCACCGGCTCTAACTGCCATTAAACTTTTCTTGCCTAACTTAGCAGTCCTAGCAGGGGCGATACCAGGAACAGCAGTAAATGCCCCGTTTAAAGTCGCTTCCTTAAAGCTAGTGTCTTTTTCAGGGTTACGCATTTTCTGTGCGATTGTGTTAGATCCAAACCCTGTAGCAAAGTTTAATAAACCATATCCGATCCAACCTTTTGGCCCAGCTAGTAACCAAGGAGACGAAGCTATCCCCGTAGCTAAACCTGGCAGGGTCTCCATAGCAATCGCCTTAAACTCTTGCCATAATCCTTTCGCTTCTTCCGTTTCAGGATCTAAGATGTCTTGACGAGTCCTAGTTGCAGTCGTGTCTAAAACCTCGTCTTGAGGCATGAAATCTTCGGCGGTATAAACTTTATTAGCCATTATTAATCAATGTGATTTGCTCGGTAGGAATTTAGGAAATCGGCTTTTCCTTGGTAATCGTCTTCTTCAAAACCTATACGATGAAGAACCTTATTTAAAGCAGTAACTGATGTTGAATCTCTTCTATCAAAACCGTCTAAAACATCTTTATCAAAGTATTTCCCTAAATTAAATTGAGCGGTTCGTAATCTAGTCTTTACCGTTTCTTCAATCTTAGGTGATATATTGGAGTAAACTTCAGCTACACGATCATCTAATTGTCTATCTAATTCAGGACGAGATAATTGACCCATTCCTTGTAGTACTAAACGATCACGCTCCTTACGCATTTCATCACGAAATATTCGAGAAGCTATAGGTCTTAATGTTCCTAGTGTATTACCTGGTATTTGTTTCCTAGTGATTCCTGTTATATCTTTTACGATATTAGTCGAGTTATCAACCGTAGGTATTGGTAAGCCGTCTTTAATTGCCTTATCACTAAATCTATTTTCGATAATATCCGAATAATCTCTAACAGGCTGACGGCGCATTACATTCGCTTCAAAGTCTGTTTCTTCGCTGTTTGCTTTCAATAAAGCTTTATAATCAGATAGGTTTAATTCTCCGTTATCACGGGCGATGTTAATCGCATTCCGTTGATCAATACCTAAATTTAAATTCCCTTGGATCGCTCCTAATACAACGGAGTCTGTAGCTACGGTATCCACCTTTTGACGGTTATAACTCTTATTAGCTTCTTCCCGTTTTCCTGTTATATATTCTTCGATGTTATTGGGTTTTACGCCTTTAGCCTTTAACTCTTCCCTAGTCCGACTTGACCAATCTTTAAAGAAGTTTTCAGTAATAGGTTTACCTTCGTTTAGACGCTGTAAAAACTCAGTATCAAACGGATCTGTAGCATCTTCTAATACTGTGTTGTAAGTCGTGACTGCTTGCTGTTGCCAATAAGCTCCCTGACTAACGATGGTACGCTCCAATGCGTTTAATGAATCCTGCATTGTGCTGGTTATAAACTTCGCTCCCGTGTCGTTAATCTTCCAATCTTTAAGCTGTTGGATTTTACGCATCGCTCCAGCGGCGTTCCCACGCTCGGTCATATCCATCAACATAGGCTGAATCATTTCCTGAAGAACGAACTCACGATTACCTTTAAAAGCACCAGCAGAATCATTGAACCACTCACGGAACTCAGGCGAGTTAAGATCCGCTTCGTTTTGTTCCCAAGCTTTAAACTGATCCTGTGCCATGTTCAACCAATCAGTCTTACCTTGAGCTATAGCTGCGTCTTGTTGCTGTCTTGTAACTGTGTTTACAAACTCGTTTCCAATCGAGTCTAACAGCGGAGCAACAGACTCTTTAGCATATTGACTATCAACACCTTGCAAAAACTCAGCGATGCGTTCTTGAGCGACGCCCACAGGATTCTCGTTTTGTAATAGTTCAGGATCTGTAAGTAATTGATTACGAAATTCTTTCGCTTGTACCTTCGCTCTAGCCGCTCTAATACCGAGTAGGAACTCAGGGTCAAACGCTTCTTGTATTACGCCTTGTTCCCGTAGTTTACGCAGTTCCTTTTTCGTTTTATCACGTTGAGCATTGAGTTCAGCCATAGCCTCTTCAGGCTTTTCCATCGCAAATAACTCGCCCTGTTCTCGTTGATACTCGCGTTCTGCTTTTTGTATGGCCCCGTATTGTTGAAGTATAGGATTAACTTTGGACAACGCATCAGCCAAGTCCATGAGCTTATTACGACCCGCTTGTTGTACGGCAACGGTGTACTGACCTCCGCTCCTGATTGTAGGCTGAAGCTTTGGAGCGTCGGGTAGATCCGCAACTTGAACGCGAGCGCCGCGTGTAGCTTTTACTAGGTCGTCTATAGTTGCCATAATATTATCTAACCCGTGGAAGTCTTACCCGTGGAAGTCTTACCTTGCTGTATTTGTTGACCCGTAGCGTAAGCACTAGCCGCGTTCATGGCAGTATTAGCTACAGCACTCAAGAAGCTAGGTTTGTTAATTGGACGGTTAATATCGATCTGACGCATTTGAGTGCGGTATCCAGCGTCGGTCAAAGCGAGTCCTGTCTGTACATCCTGTAGTTCCCGTTGGCGAGTAATACCGATTCTATACGCAGCTTCCTGACGGGTGTAATCGTCTAATAACATTTCAACAGACGCTCCACTAACTCCTGATTCACCCGCACTTGTACGGGTTTTAGCTAACGCTTCACGGCTTTTTAAAGACACATCAGCTAGTTCACGATTCGCCGCTTCTTGCTCCTGTGCTTGACGCATACGCATCGCCGATTGTTCCTGCATTGCCCGTTGACGCTCGGCTTCGGAAGCTCTCGCTTGGTAACGAGCTTGCTGACGAGCCATACGGCGTTGACCAGCGTATTGTACTGCGCCTTGAATCGAGGCTAATGCTAACAATGCGGGAGGATTACACATAACGATTATTTCTTATAAAAGGTAAATTGTTTATAACCTTCTACGTCACAGTCACTAAACGACGCTCCTAGCCATTTTAACCAGCGAATAGATAATGTGTTTTCTTCCATAACGTAATTAGTTAATACTTCATACTTATCATTAAAAACTCTATTAAGCCACTCTTTAGAATGCTTTATAAACGTGCGTTTAATCAAGTGCATACGGTGAGTACCGAGCAACCAAGGAACGCCCATACCTTCGATAGGAGAACGAGCAATACCGAAAGAAGCTATAATTTTATGGTCACGAGTCAATATCGTCCAAGGCTTCTCAGTTATTTCATAGGATTCAATTAGTGCTAGGCGTGGATGGTGACCTAGTCCAATTACTTCCAATATATCAATCGTCCTCATATCGTTGTATAAAGCTTGAGCGTCATAATCGCCTTTAGCTGGTTCAATAATACAATCATCATAGGTGTAGTATTCATTATCCATATCGTTTTGAGCGGGAATGAACGAAGTTCTCAAACTCAGCCGATAACAATTTCATGGGCAATGCAGACGACGATTTAATCTTTATTTCCACTTCATCATGGGGAGCTTGAACGGGGAATCTAAACGATCCGCTATCAAGCACAAGCGAACCAATGATCGAGTCAGCTCCAAGTGTGGTAGGATTAAATACATAGTTATAAGTATCACGATAAAGCGGCGTTACTTCCACAGTAAAATGACCTGAATCTGAATAGTCGATGGCTCCGTTTCTTATTATTTGTTTGGTGAAATTACTTGATGATCTACCACCTCGTTCTGTTGGTTGCTTCAAGGTCTGTGTAGAGAACGTATAAAGCGTTTCGTATTCAAACCCGACATAAAACGCCTTAGTGGTTAGATCACCACGAACAGTAAAACTATCAACGCCTGTAGCGGTTATATCACGGCGTATCCCAACTGCGTCATAAACGACGGCTTCATCGGGATCATACGGCATACCGGTAACGGTCGTTGTGTTCGATGGTTGATCGTAGGTTTTAACGAGCGTTGAATGCGAGCTAGGTAAACGACGATCTAAATGCAGGGAGTAATCGTAGCCTGTATCTTTATGACCCGCTTCCATCGCCATCTTTTCAAGGTATCCATCTTTGGTTATGACATATAGATCGGAGTCTAAAAAGCCCATGCCTACGATTTCCTTACGGAAGTCAAAACGCATCCAGGCTGATTGTATCTTTTCTTTGTTCGACCAAAAGTACTTGTACACATACAACTGTTTAAGATCGTTATTAGACGACGCTACAAGCACGTTCTCACTCGATGTTCCTACCATGTTACGAAGATCACCTTGGATATAAGTAGGTACTTGCTGGGTAATCTCGGAAGCATCAAATACATCGCTATCTTGATTGACGAAGAACTCGTATATACCCTCGTAAGAATCCCTTGGAAACGAGAAGTAAACGTAGTTTGTAAGCGACAACGGACGAACCTTTGTACTGACATTGTACTCAGTAATAGGCGAGATATTAACGGTCTTAGCTGTTAACAAATCAGCTCCCCTTAATACGAACTGAGATTGAGGCGAGAATAAGATTAGTTTCTCTTGGAAGGCAGCAGCGTGTGTAAGCGTAGATACTTTCGTATGGGCCACACCAACGTCGATAGGGGCGCTGTCAAGAAGCGTCAAGACGGTCGTTCTAAAGAAATTAAAATACTCGTCTGCCTCGGAGAATAAAACGGCTGTATCTGCCAAGATTCCTAACCGGTTCTTAAAGAAGAATAGATCGTTAATAGTACGACCCACAAAAGACGGATCAGGATTCGTATCGTCATCGCCTACCAAACGACCCGTCCAATCGGCGGTATCAATCGCATAAGAAGTGATTACTCCGTTCGTTAAAGTCGGTACGATTTGAATCGGCATGGTCGCGTTATTAAGCGTCGTTTTAACGCCGTATCCAACATCCTCTTCCCACGATCCTTCACCGAATGTTTCCCCGTCCTTCGTAGTAAACTTTACATAATAGTCGTCTTGAACGAGTTCCACATCGCCTTTTACCTTCACCCTAAAATCGTTGTAACACTTCTTAGGTAGATCGGTAATGTTACTGACTTCCTTATAAACGACGCCTAAAGCCTGGTCTGATAAACCATCACTTGTTCTTACAGTAAAGGCTGAAGTAGAAGTCAGTTTGATTAACGAGTGTTGACGAGTAGCAGTCCCGTTAAAAGCGGATACAGTACCGAGTACAGCGACCGCTGTAGCTTGACTACCACCACTAGGAGGAGGATCGATTGTAACAGTTGGAGTTGAAGTATAGTCTGTGCCTCCGTTTGTAATTGCGATTCCTGTGACCTTACCTGTCCCGTTCACAGTCGCTACTGCCGTAGCTCCTGACCCGCCTCCTCCTGAGATCGTAACGGCTGGTGGATTGTTTGCATCGTATTGACTACCTTGACTAGCTACGGATATGGACTGAACAAAGTCAGCCGCTCCACCGTTAGATAAAATCGTATACAACTGACCAGCTATAACTTCCGTATCAGCGTCGCTACCAATACCGCCTACACCGTCTCCCGATGTAATTTCAAAGGTCTGTTCTGAACCGCTACCTACTCGGATATGGATAGCGTACTTCTTGTCGTAATCCCCGATCTTAACGAACACTAAAGCGTCGTTTGCTAACTGAGGGGATACGGCGCTTGTCATCGCCACTTCCTTGTTCGTATCTGCTACGAATGTATAGTCGGCTACGGTCAACGCTTTAAGCGCGTTTAAAGGCTCGGTGATACCGTCTAAATACGCTTGGGCTTCTGTAGTAACGGTAGATGTTATCTCCGATCCATTAGCCACATCATAGATGCTTACATCCGTAGTACCACCGTCATGGTTAAATACCATAGCGTGTTTATTCAACGGGTCACGATCTACGAAATGTACGAGTGCATCGTTCTGTAACGAAGTTCCAAGGTCAGCCACATACTCGGTATGAGGGCGTTTATTAAGCCCGTCTACAACGGAGCTAAAAGCGTTTATCTGTTCTTCAGCTTGACCTGGATAACGAAGATTGTCGGGCTGTTGTGATACGCCTTGTACAAGATTCGGTACAGATGTAGTAATTAAAGGCATTAGCGGTCAAGGACACGTTGAACATCGTAGTTATCAAAGATCGTCCGATCGGCGTTCTCGCTGTCGCTATCAACGGCTGATGCCTTCGCTATGATCTCGTCTCTAAGCGTGAAGCCTTCGATCTCTTGAGATCCTAAATAACGGTTAGCAAACTTCCGTGATGCCCGTGTAATTAAATAGGTACGGAACTGTTGGGGTAATTCTTCAAATTCTAATTCAAATGTAATAGAAACTTTTAAATCGCTTTTAAATACATTCGTATGATTCTTGCGGTCGTATAGTTTAGTACCGCGTTGTACGACGTCTAGGTCGGTATATTGATGCGGATCAGTATCTACTTTTAAAGTATTGGCTGGTAAACTAATCTCGTTAGTCGCTGTCCGTACAAGCGGGTATTCATGCTCTGTATTGTAATGCCAACCTTCGGCTTGTACCTCTCGACTAACTTCGTTTAAAACATTCAAGGCAGTTACTACGGATACAGGAAGACTGCTAACGGCAGCTCCAATGGAGTTAACGGGTGATTCTCCGATCACTCCGAGCATAGTATTTATTGCTTCAAGCTTTGTAGTAAGTGCCATAACTAAAAATATTTAAGGATGTGAGCGGGTGCGAGATAAAACGAATAAAAACCCCGCACCCGCAACACAACCAAACAAACCGAAACTATTTCTGAAGCTCGATAGCACACTCAGGACGGAGAACTCCGTGACCCATTGCGTACTTCGCTACAAACAAAGTTCCTTGACGCTCGATCTGATACTCGGATTCGGTAGCAAGATCAAGCAGTTTAACGGTTCCTACAGCAGCAGGGTGAGCAACGATACCAAGCGAGTTGGTGAAGTTACCGTCGTATCCTACTCCGCTAGCTCCGAACACATCGTTAGATCCACCAGCGTCAATTCCTGCTCCACCGGATAAATCGGTTGAGGGCAAGTGATTGGACTTGTAGATACTGATTCCAGCTACTTGAGGAATAGATCCTGAAGCGATAGAACCAAGACCACCGATGTCTTTGTTTACAGCGGATACCAAGTTGAAGCTGTTGTTTCCGTCAGCGCCTGTGATTAACTTGTAGTACTCGCTAGGACGAAGAACGCAGAATCTTCCGTCGGAAGGAACGTCGTTCTCATCGAGTTTCTGAGCGGCAGTAAACAATGCAGCAACAAGCTCTGCTCCTGTAACATCAGTATTATCTGTGTCGTCAGCGGAGTCAGCACCGGTTCCCATAGCGTTAGCGGACACATCAAGAATACCACCGAGTTTACCACCGGTTACACCTGGAACGGTTTCACGAGCGGCTGCGATGAATACTTTAGCAATAGCGCTATCAAAACGAATAGCCAATGCTTTACCAAGCTCGGAAGCGTAGACGGAACGGATGTCGTAGTGGTTCTTAACGTCGTCGATGCTGGACAAGAAAGTTGAGGCGAGAAGAACGTCATCAATGGTGATGATTTTTTCATTCTTCTTAATGTCGCTCAAGTAACTGTTACCAGCGTCTGCGATGCTTTGACCAGGAGTGTAGTAAGAAGCGGAAGCTACACCTGTGACAGGGAACTGAGCGCTCTTACCATTCTCGATGGTGCGTACTGTATGTAATGCTTTGAAGATATTATTCTCCTCAAAGGTAGTTAAGATTTCGCCAGCAAACTTCTTCAGGAACAATGCGTTTACATCGCCCGCAGAATTAATTTGACCGACGCGTGATGGAAGTGTATCTCCATTAGCCATAATTATTATCTCCTTATTTTTAGATTATTGTTAGTGTTTAACTGACTCTAGCGTCGAGTTCGTTCGAGGTTATCCTGCGCACAGGGCAACGATTTCTGTCTTCGTTCGATGTCAAAATTGTTATCTCCGTCCTCCTGGTGTGAAGTAAAAACCTACGATCATAGGTAATACTACCGAGCATTCAAAGAGGCAGAGATGTCCTGTTGTAAGAACCAAATTGGTTTGCTCTGCTGGAAAACTGAAGAGTCCGAAAAGTATCTCTGTTCTCCCTTCCCCTGTAATGTTTGTTGTACTGAGGAGTGGGACGCTTGGATAAATTGCTGTGAGGCACGTGACGAATCCGATCGAACCCATTCCGATGAGTGCGAGCATCCGGCGTGTAGCACGAGTGAACATACCGACATCACCGCTATTAAGACTTTCCTGAAACTTAACTGCAAACTCATTATTCCTAGCCTCCCTCGCCATTTCTAGTTCATACTTTTGTTGACGATTATCCGCCATCATACCAAAGACTCCCTTCAGTACTGACCCCATAGCGGCACTACCACCGCCTGTGAGGAATAATGTCAACAACTCGAACATACTATTAAAAGTTAGATGCGGCTAAACGGCGATCCAATTCTGCGTGATAAGCTTTATCTCCGCTCTTGTACTTAGGATCTTTCATATACCGACTGACTTCTTGCATCGATCCAAACGGCATAGTAGAACTACCTGTAGTACCGCCTGTAACGAGCTTAGGGCCTGTCGATCCAACCTCAGATTTATAACGAGCATATAAACCTTTTACTGCGAGCTTTGCTTGCTGGACTGTACCGTTGTTTACAACTTCGTTAAAAGCGTTGAACTCATCGTCGTCAAGATTCTTACCAGCCCAATCGGACATAGCGTCGTACTCGTCTCCCGCTGATCCTCTGATCTGATTAATCTCAACTTCTTCTAGCGATTCTTGTCCCGCTTTAAAACGGTCAACGAGGTCACGACCAATACCAGCTTTTTCCAAAGCTTCGTAAGTTTCGTCAGGGATCTCTCCACCATTTTCGTAGTAATGTTTACTAGCGTCGCTAATAAGCTTTTGAGTTTCTGTAAATTCATTCTCTGATTGTTCAGGTTTTTCTTCCTGTTGTTCGGGTTCTTCTTCTTTTGCCCCTGTTCCCATTTTCGATTCAAGTTCGCCGTAAGCTTTTGCGAGGTCTTCTGCTGACTCAAACTTCTCAGGTAACCATTCTGGGCGTTCTTGCTGTGCTTGAGGTTCTTCAGCCTCCGTTGCTTGCTGTTGATCGGGTTCAATCTCTGCTTGTGTTGGTTCGTTTATTTCTACTTTTTGGTAATCTGCCATATCGTTTTATCCTTCTTGTTGTTGTGTTGGTTGTTGCTGTTGTTGTTGAGCCATTGCGTTAATAGCTGGCCCCATCGCTGGAGCGCCTAGCTTCTGAGCCATCTCCGCCATTTGAGCTTGTTGCATAGCTTGTTGAATTTCCTCTTCGGTCTTGATCAACCCTTCGGTTTCGATACCTAAGGCAGTAGCACGACGCTTGAAGTAATCGCTAATGTTAACATACTCCGCCACAGCTTGTGGCCCGACGACTTGACCAGCTCCCGCTAAGAACATATCCAAACGATTAAGATCATTACCACGACCGAGAGCTTCAACGCCCGTTACGATCGTAGGTTTGACTATATCCTTTGGTAGTTTAGGTAGTCTGTCTTTGCGTCCCATACGCTCCATCAAACGAGATACGAGCGGTAGTTGGAACTCTTGAGATAATATTGAATAGAGACCGCCAAGTGCAGCTTCGAGTTCTTGTGACAGCATTCTGATTTCTTCAGCGGTAACTCTCTCTGCGTCTCGGACGACACTACTATTCAAAAGGAATGCGTGGCTTAACCGGTCTTGGATCTGAGCCATAACGGTTTGAGCTACACGGAAGTCATTGAACTTATTTAGTTGAAGAACGGATACATCCCCCTCACTTCCTTGGACGATACCGCCGTTTGGTGCTTCCGCTAATGTCCTCGCTCTGGTCGTACCGTTTGGATTGACCATGAACAATACCTTAGCAGCAGCAGCCGAGCCTTCAACGATCGCTTGGGTCAACGACTCAAGAGACTTTAGATCGCCGATGTATTCTTCAACGAAACCACGACCGTAGTCTTCGCCATCAATACGTGTATAACGTAAAGGTATCCAAGGTGACTTGTCGATAGAATACGATCCTTTCGACGCTTCAATAACAATACCTTTAACGTCTTGAGAAACGTAGAACTTATCTCCCTCACGAACGATGGAAGTATATAGGTCACAAGTATTATCTTTGGACTCTTTGTAAACTTCCTGACGAACTTCTTCGGGAAGCATCATCGGAGCTACGGTTTCCTTGACGGCGATATGAGTGACGTTACCCATTGCATCGCGTTTAACGACGTAGCGATCGGGCCTGAACACTCGCATCCCACCTTCATCAGGTAAGTACAATAACGCATTACCTGTGATAAGTAGATTCTTTAACGCTTCAAAAGCTCCTACCCTAAATGCTTCTACCTCAACCTCTTGTGAAACGGCTCTTTCAACTTCGCTTAAAGCTTGCTCTAACTCAGTCCTTAACTGCTCGGCTTGCTCATCACCCATCTCCGCCTTTGCCTTTTCAAGTTCATAACGATCTATGACCAGGCGAAAGAACGGAGCATTAGGCGGTAGCAACGCCATTAATAACTTAGATGCTAGATTGTTTACACCCCTAGCTCCAATACCTTGGAACGGAGTATAGTACTTAGTATGTGGGCCATGACCTTCAGGCGGTAGCACATAAGGAATCGTCAATTCAGACGACGTCCTAGCACGGTCAAGAAATGTCCACCGCGTATTCTCTAAGGAAGTGTAAAGGCTTTGAGCCGTTTCGTATTGCATTATCTAGGCAGATTAACTCCTGAACCCTTCATGGCTCCACCAATCGAGGGGCGAGTAAGTTGGGCAGTACCACGCTTACGCTTGGTTTTAGCACCCGCTCTCTTACTAGCTTGAGCTGGTTGTACACGCTCCGCTGTAGCCACAGGTGGCGGGGGAGGAGGTGGAGGTGGAGGAGGGGGAGGAGGAGCTGAACCGCCGCACATAATTATACCTTTGTTGAGATTACTGTTGTATTTTGTTCGTCAAAAACATCTTGTAGAAACTCTACGACTTTCCGTTGCCCAACCTTCATCCATATCTCCCGCTCACTATCCTTTGGATCAGGACAACGAGAAGGGAACCGAGCGTCTAACATCTCGATCAATGACTTACTAAGGTCGGGCAATTTTCTGTCAACAGAATTTTCCACTCTATTACATATTTATAGGTTCAAACGGTTTTGGTCGAGATAAATCTTCGTCTAAGTTTCCTGTAACCTGATGAATAAGATGGGAATACTTTCGCTTTTGTGCGGGTGTGAAATCGTCAGGCATCCATAAATATGTTAGCTCCTTCTTCTTTTTATTGTATTGTCCCTTACGAATTAGGTATGCCATCCAAGCGTTGGTTAACGCATCTTCCTCGGTTAGTCCTGCTTTTTCATACGCCTTCATGACGGTAGTCCATGTTGCTCCTTCGGTGTCGAGCATTCGTTTAGCTCGTACTGTACCGATACCTGGTACGCCTTTGAATCCGTCAACAGAGTCGCCAGCGATGGCTTGCATGAGGTGGTAAGCGTTGGCATCTGCCTCGCCTATATCGTGCATCTCATCTCGATTGAAGTCATAGAACTTACATGGTACACCCTTGAAATCTTTATCAATAGATACAATTATTCTTTCGTCGTTTATATCGGGACGCTCGGTAGCTAAGATTGCTAGAACGTCATCAGCCTCAAGGTTAGGATACATTTCTATACCATATGATTCACCTAACCATTCCCGTATAGGAACTAAACCGATAGGTGCGAACTTGGATATACGATTAGCTTTGTAATCAGGGAACAGTTTACGACGGAAGTTATTACGATCGCTGATAGCGAGTATAAAATCATCAGCCTTGGTCTTACTAAGGAAGTAATCTAATCGTTCTTGTATCCATTGTTTAGCTACCGTAAGGTCGCTTTGAACTGACCATAATTCTTCAGCCCATTGGAAGTTTGTTTGTGCGATAAACGCAGATTGATAGGCGAGTACATCGCCGTCTATAAGTAGTGTCGTTTTCATTTGTAATATATGCTCCAATTATTTTGGTATTTTTTGAACTTTGATTTAGTTGGGTTTTCAGGATACAGCTTAATGGTTTTACTCGTCACCACATCTCTAGGCATCATCCACCATTGTTTAACAGGTGCTACGTATATAGCTACTACATTGATAACATCTGACATATGTTCCTTAGTGGAAGTACCTGTGCCTGTGTTGACCATGTAGTGATTGCGTATCTTGGTTGACGTACTCTTTACCTGTACCTTTAGATCACCTGCTGGGCAATGGACGATGAAGTCCCAAGGCATTGGTGTCGTTGGAGTGTGCGGTTCAAAGTCTCGCTCTAAACATTCGGCTACGAAACGTGTCTCAGCGATCGCCCCTATTCTTTGTGCGTTTGAACTTGGCATATTATCTTGGTAGTGTTGTTTCCAATCCCACGGTACGGAAAGGTCTTGGGTATCATATAAGTGTGCGATCGTAGTGTAGCTGTCATATTGTAATTCGTCCATTTGTTAATGAGTCTCCGCCCAATTATCTCCGATCTTGAACTCGCCATCTAACGGGCAACGCATACCGAGATCCTCACCGGCTTTAACAATAGCACGGACTGCAAGATTACCAAAACGCTCCGCACGATCAGGTACTACTTCCGCTTGGAACTCGTCATGGATGTTCGCTACAAACGCATAGTCCTTGTTCTTTACCCATCCGTCGTTTCGTAGATGGTTTTCTAACAGGATCAAAGCCTTCTTCATTACGACAGCTCCAGCCGATTGTAACAAAGTATTCAACGCTGAATGCTCCGATCTGATCCGTAGTGAACGACCGTCTAAACCTGGTAGTCTACCGTACTTTATAACGCGCGTGTCTACCTGTTCCTTTAACTTAGCTAAAGCGGGTAGTGATTGCAGGAATCTTTTCTGTAGGATCTTACCATCTCGTGCTGTACCGCCAACTACATCGCCGATGAGAACGGGGCCAGCTCCGTAAAGAAACGCGTAGATAAACGTCTTGGCTTGATTACGTGTTTCTAATCCCGCTTTCTGCTGGTTGTGTGAATGGATGTCTCCTTCCAATAGTACCTTGGCATACTCACCACCATCGAAGTTAGCTAAGTAGTGAGCGAGCATTCTTAACTCAAGTCCACTAGCGTCACACCCCACGAGTTTGTAACCATCCCCTGCCTTAAATAACCCACGGCATTCCGTACCATACGGCGCGCTTACAGCGGGGACTTGAGCGATGTTAGGAGACGAGTGTGTGCAGCGTCCTGTAACCGTTCCACCTGTGTTAACACGACCATGTATGCGTCCGTTTATTACGGAGTTTAACCACGAGTTATCACCGTCAATCAACATACCTAAACGCTTGGTGACCATGAGGTACTCGTTTAGTTTCTGAGCCGAAGGATGTTTAACACCTTTAAGTACGGACTCATCAATCTTAGGCTTACCGTTTGGTGTGAATAACTTCGGTTCCCAACCTAGTTCCTTTAACCGGTCAGCTATCTGATCTCTACTACCAGGATTAAACGGGATCTCCCTCGACTTAGGCTGAAGTTTTATTGCTTGTTTCGCTAACACTAACTTCATCTTTCGTTTACGAAGCTCGTCAGTAAGACCGCCTTTAGTCTCCGATATGATCTCGTCCCCATCAACCTCAAGCTTCCACCCACTTGGTGTCTTCATCTCCTCAACCACAGGTGGAAACATCTTTTGTAGATCGTCAGTTAACTCAGCTCGTTTACTCGTTAACTCCATCGTCAACTTCTCAGCACCCGCCTCGTCAAAAGCGAAGCCCCTTAATTCTTGATCACGCATCAATCTAGCGAAGTCATTCTCGATGTTTACCATCCGTGCGTCAGGCTCCGAGTCTCGAAGTTCTTGAGCGAGTCTACCTGTCAGTATCGTATCCGCTTCACAATAGATTTTCATGTCTTCGTTGTACGAATCAAACGCACCTTCTTGCTGACCATAGTCGAGCTTTGGAAAGTTCAAGCGTTCGCCCCAAGCTCTCAAGCTATGTGACCCGATCAGTTCTTCAGGGAAGTTATCCCTAGCACGATCATCAGGAGCAATGTCAGGAGAAATGACGCGACATAAAACTAATGTGTCTACGACCTTACCTTTAGGATTGAACTCCTTTGGATATAGTTTCTTTAACGCTGGTATATCGAAGTTGATAATGTTGTGACCGACAATTACATCCGCCCTATTCAACTCGTTAATACCGCGTATGATACTATCCCCGTGGTAGGTTATGATCTTGTCACCCTCCATCTGATATATAGATAAGCAATGAACTACCTTTAGATCGGACAATAGAGCGAAGTCTTCAAGCCCGTTTGTCTCGATGTCGAAATATAATTTTAATGGTTTGATCATCGTTTAAAAAGGATTCGCATCCATCGTTTGATTGTTATTATTAATAGGTCTAAAACCCGTAGTATTCGTTTCATTTAATCTCCCTGTGTTTTTATCGAAGAACAATGTACCAGCTTCGCCTGTGTCTCCACTAAAACGATTCTTTAATACACGTAACTTCGTTTGATTAGCTTCTTGTTCTGATTGTTGATTACGCTCCAAACCTATCACCATGTCAGACAACTGTGGAATCGCATGAGATCCCCGTAGATGTGAGAGTGATGTGGCGTGGCCTTCTTCGTGTCCACCACCTGGTGGTCGTTTAAGATGACTGACTAATACCATTCCGCATTGAGTCTCCTCAACAAGCGACCGTAGTCTCGTCATAGTATTGTCAATCAATCGTCGTTCATCATCGCCGTCAAAACCGCTGACAACAATCGAGAGATGATCAAGGAATATCCATTTGCAGTTCAGTCCTTTGCATAGGTACCTGATGCGGTTTAATAGATTGTCCGAGTCACAACTCCCGAAGTGATCGTAGGTATAGAAGCGTCCGTTCCCTACCGTCTCCTCGAAGACAGGTCGTAAAGCTTCGTGATGAACGTCGTTTTCAAGATGTAGTTGTTTACCTATGTGCAGTCCCATGATACCTAACGCTGTCCGCCTGACACTTTCTTCCAACGCTATGTATCCTACGGTCTGTCCCTCCTGTAGTAAATTATATGCTATCTCCCTACAGAATAATGACTTCCCGATCCCTGAACCCGCACAAAGCGTGACCAACTCACCGCGTCTAAGCCCGTGTGTCTTCTCGTTTAGTTGCGAGTATGGATACGGAACTGTCTCGGCGTTGTTAACTTCTACGATCTTATCCCACAACTCTTCCATACCGACAATACCATCAGGTCGGTAGTCACGCGCTTGCCATATTGCGTCTACTAAATCCTTTGACCGGTTAGCTACCAGCATATCATTCGGATCTTTCAACGGTAGTTCAGCTATCTTCGCTTTACCTGGCGATAATAACGCCGCACATTCGGTCGCTCCTGATCGTCCTGGATCGTCCATGTCAAACATGAAGATCACTTCGTCAAATCGTTCGAGCCAATCGAGTGCTTGTGCGACATGGTTCTTTCCTGACTGCGCTCCATGCGGGATGGAAACGACGGGCCACTTGTTCTCGAAAGCTTGGCTCACGGAAAGAGCGTCGATCTCACCTTCGGTTACAACGACTCGTCTACCACCATCTCGCCATAGGTGCTGACCATACAGTCCTACTAACTCGCCTCGAACTTTAAACGATTTGTTAGCGAATCTGATTTTCTGACCTACTAACTTTCCGTCTCGACTGCGGTAGTTTGCGACCTGTGCTTGTTCGCCATCAATAGTCGCTATTTGATAGCCCCACTTCTTACAAGTCTTTTCAGTTATGTTCCGCCTTGTAAGGTCGGTGTATTCTCCGTTGGTAATGAATGCTGTTGGTGGTTTATTGGGTTGTTCTTGTTGTGGTTCCATTCGTTTGTTGGGTTGTGTGGATTCCTGACAGCTAAAGCAATATGTCGAGTTGTCTACGTAGACGCATCGGGCATCGCTTGAACCACAGGATGTACACGGCGTGTGCATTTCTTTGTATTCAGCCATGATTTTGGTATAGTTTTATCACAATATTTTATTCCTTTCTTTTCGCACCACATAGCGTAAGTAGTCTTACTACCTTTGCGTATTTTATTTGATGCGTTTTGAAAGCAAAGACGGACATCGAGTTCGGGGTGTTGTTCCTTGATAAGCAGATGCTTCGTTCTATCCTCACTTACCCATAACCCTTTGGTCTCAACAATGATTCCATTAGGTAGGATAAAGTCAGGCGTGTATGTTGCTACCCGCATATAGGAGACCTTTAAACTTTCGTACTCGAACTCGATGCCCAACCGCCGTAAATAGTTGGCGGTCTTTGCTTCAAAGCCTGAACGAAATTTAGAAGTCAGCTGCTGCGAGTGGTTTCGCTTCTTCCTTCGTTTTCTCATTCTTTATTGGTTCTTCTTTGAACTCGTATGTTTCACCGCCATGTTTGTAAGCTTGTTCCTCAGCTTTAAAACCGGTAACGCTTTCTGTAGCTCCGACTTCGGCTAACTCAATAATCTGACAAGATATAGGTTCCAATGTCATACCGCATCCATGAGCGCCTACATTCCAAAACCTTACCTTTAGTCCCATCCTTACTTTACTTCCTGATCCAACTAGAGGTACATCATTCTTAATCGGTTGTGCTTGACCGTCTACAAACATAGTAGCTGCGGCTGGAACAACGACAGGATCTCCGATGTTAACGGCTTTGCCTTCCTCGACATCACGCTTATTAGCTTTCATATTGTAAGCTGCTTTACGCTTTGTCTTGATGTAGTGCTGACCTTCGTCATCAATCTTGAATGGTGTAACGGCTTCTTTCTGAGCTTTACCTTTCTTTTGTGACTCGGTTTCTATGTACTGCTCGAACGCTGGTTTTATATCAAGCTTTAATGCTTCCCAATCTTTTTGGTCTAGCATCAACTCGCAACGATACAATCCATGCTCCCCGTCAAACTCACCCGTGGATGGGTTTTTAAGGTAGCAGTAGCGTGTGGTTCCTATTGGTGTGATTACGTTCATATCTCGTTTTTATCTCCTTGTTATGCGAAGTAATACTCTGAGTCGATAACGTCGTTTGGATCTAATGTTCCATACTCAGGTAACTCAGGTAGTTCCTTCTCTGTTTGTGTTGTGACTTCGTCTCTAAAATTAGAGAGTATGTCGGTTGAAAATATTTCTGCTGTAGATTGTCTAATGATTTTTCCAAGTGTACAACATTCTGTACAATGAGTTGCTAAACTGTCATGTACCATTGCAAGCGAGTCTATGCCCGACGCTTTGGCGTACAACGCAGTCTTCTGAGCGACGCTTGCATCGAGGCTGTGAACGAAATTAGGACTGATCCCGTTTGACTGTCTGGGTTTATTAACCTTGCCTTCGATTTCCTCACGGCATTTTAAGTACACAATCTTATCCCCAAGCAAAGTACCAATCCTTTTGACCGATCTTGCACGGTAGTTCTGAACGATCTTTAGCCCGTTTGGTGTCGTCCATTTGACCGGTAAGTTTTCTTTGTTCATTACTTTTACCAAGTCACGAAACCAAGTCATTACCTTGTTCTGTTTCTTTAAAGATTTGTTCATCGCCGTCCATACCAGCTCGGTCAGGTAGTTTAAAGCTTCGGGTGTATCCCGTAAAAACGGGTCATGCTCGTTCGCTTCTGCCTTTTTATGAAACCAATCGCTCAGTAACTCCCGACAAGAATATCTTGTACCGCCGTATGGCTTGACCATGCACGGAGCTTTAGTAGCTTTACGATCTATTCCAAACTTAAACCAGGTAGAAGCTAGATGATTACCCGCTTTAGCGTCCGTTAATAAACGCTCGTTTACAGCGTCGCTTATATCCGTGTAAAGATCCGCTGGCTTTTCCGTTGGTAAAACGTTTGTGGCCCTCGCTCCTTCTTCGTCCCTGCCTAGTAAACTAAGTATCTGTATCCCGTTATTAGACGCGTCCATAGCACACGGTAAACGCGTGGTAAATCCTTTGCCTACCTTGAGGTACTCCGCCCACTCCCGACAGAAAGCTAGGAACTGCCACGGCTCTTCAGCAACCGTCCACCAATCGTTTGTTCTTGGATCGTTATGTACCTCGATGATTTCTTTTCTTCTCGACTCTACCCACTCAACTCTTTCATCGAATGTAAGCTTACTCTTACCGAAGCAGTTAGCCCCGTGTATAGCGAGCCAACGAGCGTCGGCATCTGTCGTAATCATCTTCGGTGTAGCAAAACGCAACAATGACTTAGCCAAGTCCGTACCTTGTGGCGATAGAAAGAATGGTATCGGATACATACGACCACGAAAGTCGAGCTGATGCGGGAAGTAAAACTCCTTTTTAGACTCGAACTTCTCCGCCGTCCAAAGCGTCTTCATGATCGCTAGCCTCCTGGATCTCATCGAGATGTTTAAGTTGTGTATCAACCCACATTTACGACTGTACTCCTTACGTGCTACATCATCAGTCTCATAGATAGGATTCCATATAGGTAACTCGTAGTCACTACGGCGTACCATCTCGCCTATCTCCTTGTCGTTTTGCCACGCCCATTTAGCCACGCCTAAAACGTCGTCATTAACTTCCCAAGCTGTTGTTTGGATATGGTTCACGCCTTTAACGACGTCTTTCATCTCTCCAAACTTCAGCGAATGTAAGTACTTATGATCGTAGGTCTTTATAAAAGGTAACGGCGGAACTCCCTCAATGTCTTTATATCCGCCAACCCAAACGGACGACCAATCTTCGGGGAGTTCCACCGTCGGTAACCACAAAGGTTTTAAAATCTCTTGGTCTTTATTGTATTCTTGCATCCACTCAAACAACTCGTCGGTAGCTACCACATACAATACAGACTTCTCACGCTCGCCTAGCATCCTGAACGATATGAGATATGTGCTGGTTCTGATCAGTTCTAACAACCAAGCACCCATCGAAGTACGCTCCTTCAGCGACCATCTCTTCCAAGTTCTGATACTTCCCTTGTAAGCTTGTGCTTTTTCTTGACGCAAAAACGATTCTCTCTGACGACGGTGTTCACGCTCGCCATGTTTCTCTTTAACTGTGCGTTTGATGTGATTAAAAACTTCAGGATTCTCATCCCTTAATTGTTTGTATCTACACTCGTCTTCCAATGCCATTGAGATAGCGTTTGCTGTCGATCCAAGCGGTCGTTTCTCACCGATACCATCCAATGTAATCTTCAACGCTAAGTAGCAGACCTCGTCAATGTCCATGTCCCACATCAACGGCATCCAAAACGGGATGGAATGACGATTCTTACGATGATACTCAATGCGTAGTTCAGCTTCTTCCACCAGCTTTGGTAGGTAGTTTCTAATCAGCCTCTGACCATAAGGTGTACGAGCTTCTTTCTTATACTGACGTGCTGACTGTACGATACGGCGGTAACGGGACACACCCAACTCTACCATATCCTTATTTAATTCGCTTTGACTCATTCGTTAACTTGATAAAATTCGATTATATAGGGTTTGTCAACGTCTTTCTAAAACATCTCGCGCATCTGCTAAATTCTTCGGAGCGATCTTGGCGTACCTCATCGTCGTTTGTATCGAGCTGTGACCTAACCACTCCTGTACTACACGAATGTCTACTCCCCGTTGTACTAACCTGGATGCACAAGTGTGTCTTAAACAATGCGGAATAAACTCCTTATCGTTAAGCATATCAAGCTCAGTCTTCATCTTTTTCCAAGCGTGGTTCAATACATCCTGTGTGAACTCAAACAGAAAAAGGTCTGCCTTATGTACCCCAACCTTATAACGAGCTAATACTTCGTAAGCACGGGTAGTAAGCGGAATGGATCTCGACTTACCGTTCTTAGTCTCCCACAGGTGTACCATGCGTTCGTCTAGGTCTACATCTCTAGCCCGTAACTTGAACAACTCACCCGTTCTCATACCGGTATCAATCAATACCTTGCAGAAGTCAGCAACGAAAGGCTTTCCCATAGCATGGAACTTCCCAAGCATACGCATTTCTTCTTCCTCGTTTAACCAACGCATACGACCTTGTGGCTCCCGCTTTCTTTCGATAGCTGGCAACCGCTCGATATAACCGCGTCTATAAGCGTGTCGTAACATCTTTGATAACGCCGCTAGACGACGGTTAATCGTGCCGTTTGCTTTTCGATCGCCTTCGAGGTCAAGTACCAGGTCGTCAATCATTCTCTCGTCCACCTTGTTCACTTGTACGCCGTTCCCCATACGGTCGCATACATCCTCGGCATTTTGTAGGAGTCCCATTCCACTTTTACACCCGCGCCAATGCCGTTTGTAAACCTCGTCAGCTAGATCGATTATCTTCATATTATTCGTTATTGTTGTTTTTTCGATGATTCCTGTAGTACAGTTGATCTTTTTTGCGGACTCTAGGAATATCTGTACGGATTACAAGTATATTTCCATTTTCATCTCGTAAGTTCTTGCCGTTCTTATCTTTAGGGAACTCTTTTACTTGGTTATTGTTCCAAAAAGTTTCAAAACCTTTAAGAACTTCCTCACGAGTAGGCCATTCCGCCGTCATGTGCAGCCAATCGCCTTGTCTCGTGTCAGCTATTTCACCAAGCTGCAAGTCAGCTTCCGACATACCCATCTCGGCAAGACTAGGAACCTTACTCATATCAGTACCTTCCGATCTACGCTCCTAACGCCAGCTTCTGACACATGACAATCCAATTCAGGAGCGAAGTTCTTACGATCTATTTCCCAAACTTCCCCGTCTAACTCGTGTACAAGCTTCGCTTCATTCTCGAATCTAAGGTCGTCTATAATCACGGGATGATACTCGTCAAAGAACGCCTTGGTCAGTTTATTACGCATACAGTTCACCCATATATCTTTGTTGACCGTCATCCGTCCCCATTCAGTCCCCAAGGTCTGTAAACAGTACCTACCGGTAACGCCTAGATGCGGGATGACTTCGTTCTTCTTAGCACCGTAGATATAAGCGTCGTCTGCAATCGTTCGTAACATCGTCTTTAACGGCGTTGCAAACGATAATACAACGCCGTTCTCACCCGCCATGAACTTAGCATAGGTTGATTTACCAACGCCTTTAGGGCCTGTCAAAGCGATCAATCGTGGTTTACTTCTCATCATGACCCCGTCCCGTCGTAGTAAGGTGAGTCCATGTACGAAGGATTCTCTCGTTCCTGTTCGCGTTCATAAGCGTCGCCCCCGTCGTCCTCCACAGGCTCTTCCTCTTCGTCGTAATAGTCGTCGTATGGACTGCTCAACCAATTATCGTATGGATCAGTCATGGTGATAAACCTCCTTAACTTCGTACCAATCGTACAGGTCGTTCTTTTGGTTGGTTGAACCTGTTATAGCGTGTCCGTATGTCTTCAGCTTACCAGCTTTCTTATAACGATACAGAGTCTGCTTACAGCTCCCTAGACGCTTCGCACATTGCTCCGTTGTAAGCAGTTTACGACGACGCTTTAAGGCGATGGTTAGCTTATATAATATGAGGTTTAGTTCTATTTTCATTTGTTTATTATTGTTATGGTTATGGTTAGGTTTGCTGGTGTAAACGATTCGATAATGTCTGCCAAGCTAATTCGCAACAATCGGGTACTACTCCGTTGCCCAACAGCCTAAGTTCGTCCACCCTGAAGGTAGTCCCATTATTTGACAGACCCACGCAGGATTGAGCTTTGGTGACCCGTGGTTCTTCCCACTTGTATTGCTCTTCTCCTGGTCTTGCAGGCCATT
>PDMW01024346.1_pt1 | contig 47282 bp, 34 predicted proteins | sample 1515511 | NCBI WGS metagenome assembly PDMW01 (sample SAMN07343023, study PRJNA328102) | Marine metagenome, whole genome shotgun sequencing project. | biome: marine; feature: bay; material: water; isolation source: viruses from water sample < 0.22 micron filtered, nuclease treated, low... ... | reverse complement strand
TTGCTAATTTATGGAGTGCATAAAACCAGAAACCATTAATGATTGGTTCAATAATAGCATCTAATGCTGCTAACTCCATAGCTGCACCTGTAATTAACCAGTTGCAGATTGTAGCAATAATAATATGTCCAATAGTATAAATTATTGCTAATAAAACACTAGACTCACCAATGAGTCTTTTAAGGAGTTTAAATATTCCTTTGGTCAGTTCTGTCATATACATTATCAATTACCTTTTCATTATCATCGCCCCGCAGCATTTTTTGCAATTCTGACGTGGATCCTACAAATACATTCTGAGTAAGGCTTTTTTGTTCATCAGGCTTACCTTTTGCCTGCGTGACATTAATGTCTTGGTTACGCTTATGCATGTCAAGTAGCGCGTGTGCATTATCTGATGTTTGCTTAATCATACCAGTAAGAACTTCGATAGCACGAGGATGCTCAGATTCTTCTGCAACACGTTTAGCTAGATCTAAATTGTTAGCACCATCAAGCACCAATCCACGAAGTGTTTCCCGAACTAAATCTAAATCTTCATCATAACTGGAATGCACGCTTTCAGGAATATCTTTTTTCGGTACTATATCACTCATAAACTATCTCCATTACCTGGATTTAATATAGAAATTGTATAGTCGGTTACATTATCAATAGTTGCTGCATCAAGAGGGAATGGCTCTACTGTAATACGCTCCATGATATCTGTAGTATTATCTGGATCAATAACTGTAGTTATATCAGGATCTCTAAAATCAATAACTGCTTTACGAATAATAGATGATGTAGAAATAGGACCATAAAACGCAGTCTTCATTTCAAAGTCTAGCGTGTAAATAATAGTACGTCTACTTTCTAATTGACCCTCATAATCATCAGTGTAAGAAATACCAATTAGTGAAATAGGAATATCTTCTTTATGATCAGGGTAATCGGCAAACTGTTTCATAGTAACAGTATAGGCTGGATTAAAGAATGGTAAAATTTGTTCTACAATTTGTACTGCATCTTCATTTGCTTTTGCCATAATATTTAATTGAAAGTTCATAATATATGGGACTGCAGTATAGAATTTTTTTCTATTCGTTCCAGTAGTACCTTGTTCAGAGAATGCATTCATTTTAGGTAACTGTCTTACTGGATCATAGTAGATCGAACTAATTTCAAAAGACATACGAGGAAGTTTAAGAGCAATAAACCTTTCATCATTTAGATCAGGAGATTGATTAATACGATCTAAAAACTTCTGCTTAGGTGCATATGCCAGCGGAACTTTCATTTGATCAATAACATTATTAGAACCGTCTTTACGGATAATATACAAGTTATTGAACATTGTACCAAAGGTAGCAACGCATTTACGGATCTTTTCATGGTAAAAGTGTTGCTGAAACATTACGTTGGATCTCCGAATGGATTACCTTCACTGAAATCTAAGAAGCTATCTCCCTCAGTTTCAAAGGCATCATTTTGCTGATTATCAATCTTTGGTGCATTTTCAGTAACTGCTGTAATAAACAAAGTAGTTTCGTCGTCATCTTGGAACTGAGTAGGAAGTTGCAGTGTTGCAGAATCATTTCTAAACGTATGGTAAAGTCCATCGTCTGCACCTACGTTGGTAAGATACAATTGATTATTAACGCCGTCCCACTTAATAATTTCACCGGTAATAGTAACGTTATTAGCAAGGGTCTGCTCAATTTTACTGTATCCACCAAATGCAGAATCCTGCTCACCTACAATAGCAATTAATCCATCGCTTTCTGCAATGGAGTTGATATCGATTGACTGACCTTGGTTGTTAGTAGCACTATCATTAATAGTAAGAATATACTGGTAAGCAAAGTCAACTTCAATAATATCTGCGGCAATACCTGTCTGGAACTGCTCTCCACTGTATTCAAACAGCTCACACGTTAGTCTATATGTAGGAAGATTAGATAACTGATAGAAAGGTCTTTCGTCTTCTACCTTTGTAATTTCAAAAATCGAATTAGAAAGAGGAATGTAAATTAAATCACCTTCATAAGGTCTTTTCTGAGACACGGCTGCATCCTGCATAACCTCATCCCATCTTCTTTTGGATAGAACAAAATTAGCTTGGTCACGAATCTCTACACCAAACCTAGTAAACAAATCGCCATCGCCAGCATATCCGTCAATGTTTTCTAAGTATACTTCTACTAAATGTGCATCGTCAAATCTAGAAACTACGTCTTCGCTGAATACGGTATCTTTAGCTACAATGCTACGAGGCATGAAATACACGTCCTGACCGTACATCTTCAGTGATTCGATAACAATGTTTTCGTATAGATCTTGTTCTGATTTAACTTTTTGACTGAAATAAAGGTTTGTAGCCATGTTCTTATCCTACAAAAAAGTCAACAGGAAGCTCGTAGGTAGATCTTAGCTTTTCTTCTAGTCTCATCATTTCTTGAGTGGCTTCATCATACAGCTGTCTGCCATTTAAAGACACACCACCCGGAAGTTGCATACCCTCAAACTTAATAAGGTTTGCACCCCACTGCTGTTTAACAGCTTGAGTAAGATATTCTTTAACAAAGATATCGTTATAAACGTCAGTGTGGGTTTCAGGATCAACAATCTTAAATGTTTCAAATATTAAATAATCATTTTCAATAATATTTTGATCTGAAAATTCACCATGAATATATACTCTATTTTGGTGACGATTAAAATCAATTTGTGGTTGACCTGTTAGCATCTGATCAATTATACTAAGATATTGTTTGATTTGCTCATAGTATGCTAAATCGCCAATAAACTTGTTTAAGTCATAAATTTCATTTAAGGACATTTGATATTTAATATCAAACATACCTGCAGAAGAACCACCATTAGATTTAATCTGAAATAACTTTTTGACGAATGTAATACTATCGTCTACAGTAATATATCCGTTAGTAATATCTGTAGACGTAACCTGATGCTTAAGAAAAGTTCTGACAACTGCATCAGAATGATATTCCTGAAACAGTTGAAGTGTGTCGTCAGTTCTATCCTCGAGCTGATCAATATCTACGTTAATTTCGATTACTGGTGCACCAAGTCTTCTCAGACAATAGTCAATCAGATCATCTCTAGTACTTGGTTGCGGCATGATTCTTCCTTAAATAATTAGTTATATCTATTTATTATAATTAAGAACCCGAGTTACCGACCCATCTGCCATAACCAGAATCGTCTCCTGATGTCCAATGCAGACTAGAATCCCAGCTTTGACCCGCAGAATCTACAAATGGAGATAACCATTCGCTAAGATGCATTCTTGTAGCCCAGTTAGAATCTTGCAGGTAAGACTGAATTAATTCTGAATTTAAACTGTCTCGGTCTGAAAATTGAAAAGCAAACCATTGGAGTTCCGGAACTTCAGAATCCCATTCTTCATCAGGTTTTACTGTAATTTCTTCCTGGGCGAGGTCACTATCATACGCTAGTTTAAAAATTTCTGCTGAATCGTCACTTAAAATCCTTTCACTATTTTTAATAGCACTTCCCCAATTAATCAAATGGTTGATTAATACTGCTTGAGAAGAATCAATAGAAGAATCTAATGAGGATCTTGTTGTTTCTGCAATAGACCATTCGGATATAAAAGGCATTCCCACAGAATCAAATTCTTCACATAAAATAGTATCGACAACTTTAAACCCGCCGCCACCTAATACTTGTTTAAGAGTAGATTTTGCAGAAGTATTTTCTATATTTTTTACAGCATAAAAGTATTGATCTTTGCTGGGAATAGAATAATACTTTAATAAATCTTCTCTTTGTTCGTCTGTTAAATTAAAAGCCATTTCATCACTCCTTGAGGGCTTTAGTTATGCACTATTTATCTATGATGTTAAGTTCTTAATAATTAAGATCTGGTTCAGATCTTCTGGACCATAACCTGTATTATCACTAGGATCACCAGTACTACTAATTTGAATAGTACCATTAGAATCTACATAAGGCGAGTTTCCAGGAAGAGCACCGAATTGTGCCGCATCTGCTTGACTGAATACTCTAAACAAAGTAAATGCACCTTCACCTAAAGCAATAGAGTCTAGTGTGCCAAGTACTCCGGCCTTATACATTTCATCATATGTATTTTGTAAGAAATAAGTTTCTACTATATCTGAATCGTAGTATTGAATACTGTCTAATGCATTACGTCCAGTATTATCAATATTTCTAATTATAACTGAATCGGCACTATATAATGTTGTAGTTGGATTGTAACCCCAGCTATTAGTAGTACTTGGATTTGTTTCTGCCAAAGATTTAATGTTATTATGACTAGCAACATTTTCAATTTCAAATAACGTCTGTGCCCCAGTAACACCTGTTGAAACCGGATATGCTGCTCCAAATGAGCCAGGAGGCTGAACATACACAAATTGATCTGCAGTAGATGAATGGCTATCATCAAAGTTTAGATTAAGTGTAGGGAAAGAATCGTAGATATTAGAATCATATGCTCTATCAGCACCTACATATACAATCCCAGCAAAAGAAGAATCGTGGGAATCTTGTCCATATGGATTTATGTTATATCCGGAAAGGTTTACCGTTGCATCAGTAGTAGAAAGATTCATAGTAACAGTTAAATTTTCACCATCGCCGCCGTCTGAATTGCTGCTAATACCCAGCTGTCCGCCATCTACAGTAATAGACGCTACTTCATTATCCCCTTGTGCAACTGCGATATTATTCAGGTATGCAACACCGCCGCCCCCGCCGCCGCCACCTGCATTAACAGAATCAGAATAACCTGCAGCTGCGCCTGCTCCAATAGCCATGACGCTAAACGAATCTACACCTTCAGGAATAGTCCAGGTTGTAGCCGGCGCAGAATCAGTACCACCACCCAGAATAATAACCTGGCTGTAGCCTGCTGCCGCTAAGTCGGCTGAATCTGCTGAATCTGGAAACTTTAAAGCCAATTACTTATTCCCTATAGTTTACAACTATTTATACTAAATTACAACTATTTAAATTTCATCGCTTTGTCCATGACTTTTCTATATGCTTTAGAAAAGAACATAGACGTTCTTCTTTTCCAACTCTTAAGTTCGCTTTCAGAAACGAAGGAAACAGAACTTATATGAGTTTCTCTTTTAAATGGAATAACCTGTGCAATTGGAGTTCCGGCTCTAATAACAGATCTACCGTCAGGTCCATTGTAGATAAATGGAAAGTTCACCTCATGCCACTTATCAGTTTGTACAACACCTGACAAAGCAATCCATGGTAAGTCTTGATATTGCGGAGCAGTGAATAAACAGGAATAGCCTGGACTAGTATTAATAAACCACGGATTCATCCATTTAAAAATTTTCTGCGATTGAGCAAACCCTTCAATAGGAGACGATTGTACTTGTGCTCTAGTATGAGTTTCAACAGCATTAAACTCGTCACCTTGCCAATTAAGGTTTAGAATATCTTTTTCTCTATCACATTCCACAGCAATATCGCAATGCGTGCGAATAACATAGCCCATATTAATTACTTGCTGAACTGGCGGACATCGTTTAATGGTAAGTGCGTGTTCCAATTGCCCATAGTTAGAAAATACATCATTTTGTTCTAAGTTATTTGGATGCGAGACATGTGACCGTATGTTCTTAAACCAGTCAGGCATAGCAGTTGACATAGGCTCTGGACGTGGGGCATACTTATAAATGTCTTCGTTAAATGCTCGAAAGTCAATTTTATTCATAATATTAATTCCAATAGTCTATAACATTAAGATACTACAATGTCAAATATAGGGGCAGATGAACTTGTCGTATCAGTCCAGCCTGAGGGAACGAGGCTAGATCCACCACCGCCAGATCCACCTTGTGATGGTGTTTGGCCGTTTCGGGAACCACCGCCACCGCCACCGCCGTAGTAGCCTGCGCCGCCACCCCCGCCAGATCCGGCATTAACACCATTATTACCGCCGCCAGCGCCGCCGGCGTAAGCAGATCCAGCACCACCATTGTTACCGGTTGCATTGGAATTACCTCCTGCTCCACCTGCATTTTGACTACCGCCAAAAGCAGTATTAGAATAGGTACCAGGAACACCATTAGCGCCATTAGGTGTTCCGCCAGCGCCACCAATAATGCTACCACCATCTCCTTGGTCAGAACCACCGCCTCCACCGCCGCCACCGGCGACAGCATAAATTGTACCGTTAATAGTTAAAGTAGTAGTGCCGCCGCCGGCACCACCTGTACCATTGCTTGAGTTAGCAGACGGTGTATTACCACCAGCACCGCCTGAGTTTGCTCCGTTAGGGCCCGACACTCCGCCAGTTGGTCCGGTTGTAGCTCCACTGGAGCCATTAGGTCCGTTTTGTCCTACAAATATAGTGAGTACGTCTGTTGCTTGTAAAGTATAAGTACCCACTAGTTGAGCTGCTGCTCCTCCTGCTTTAGGATAAGAACCTCCAGAAGTACCACCAGTCCCACCCCGCATTGTAATAGTTAAGTCGCCAATAAAGCCTGGACCAATGGTTTCAACTGAACCAGAATAGCTAAAGCTTTGACTAGTAAGGGAAGTTCCCGTAGGACCCGAAGGCAATCCTCTATCAAGAATAGTAGTAGTGTCACTCTGTCCACTTGGAGTAGGATAAATGATTCTTACAGCACCACGCTGGCCGTGACCACCTTTACTACTAAAGGAAGCACTAGATGCGGCTGAACCGCCACCTCCACCATATAAACCCTTATCAGACATTAGTCATCTATCCCTTAAGAAATTCAAAATCTACTTTTATAGAAATCGAATATAGTAGTTAACTCGGTTGTACTAAGCACCCTATTATAAACTAAAAGTACTGCTACTTCACAATCTGAATACTCATTATTTCCAGCCCCCCATCTACCTAAACTAAATCCATTTGGCCCTTGAGAACCACCGGTGGCAGTCTGCCCGGAAATCGCAACATTGTTATCATAAAAAACTCTAGAATCGCCACTGTAGTTTTCAGTAGCAGCATGAATGTGCCAATCGGTATCAACACTAGATGTGGTAGCAGTAACCCATCCTGCAGCATAGTAAACTGATGATTTATTAGCGTGCATGCCTAAAAGCCAGTTGTTAACATTACCGGAAGTAATTCTGCCCTTAACGCTATTGTTATTAGTAGCATACCTTTGAATAGCAATAGTTGTACAGTTAGACGTACTTAGGTTTGGCCCTCCGGCGGCATACTGATTAGTACCATTGAATTGGAACTTACCTCTATTATTACTTGAATAAGTTGGACTGTTATTAAGAGTAAAATCATTGTTGTTTGCAGTAATGTCATACCATGTTGATCCAGAACCAGGGTATGATGAAGTTACTCCCGCATCAAGATGTACGATCAATCCACTGGTTACAGGAGCAGTAGAATAGTCAATAAAATTGATCGTGCCGGTGGCTGAAGAAAAATTAAGCAGCGCACCATCACTATCAATAAACCCATCCGTTCCACTAGCCGCAGGTACTAAAGAATGCGATGCTGCGGGTACCGTATAGCTAGAGGTATATCGTGCTGCACCTTTGGTTAACCGTATATCATCGATCTGACCATTAAAGAACTGGTTTCCAGTTCTGTTTTTACCAATTTGAAGGGCATCTTCAGCACCTAATGAAATACTTGCATATTCAGATTGAGTATCTGAGACCACTGTACCGTCAACACCTACATATATAGTATTAGTAGAGGATACAAATGAAGCTGCGACATGATGCCAGGTTCCAGCAGTAATTGCTACGTTATTATTTGCAATATCAAAAGTTGTCGGGGAACTGGCATCATTTCTAACGAAAAAAGACATACGGTGAGGCGCGGATGTGGTTCGAATATGGAAATCAAATTCCCCTGCTGTATTACCCGTTGGTAATACTTTATCTATATCAGTAGCAATTGGCCCTGAGAATTGAGTCATGACGTCGTAATTAACCCACATCTCAATGGTCCAGTCGCCGCCAGACAAATCACCACCGGTTAAAGAAATATATTGATCGTCACCATTGAAAGAGAATGCGCTACCATACTTACCAGTTGTAAAGGCACTAGCTGAATCGGGGTAGGCGTTATGGTATATAGCAGAGAATCCGTCTGACCTTCCAGAGTTAACTGGGGTTACCGTGCTATCGCCAGTTAGAAGTAATGTAACGTTACCTAAGTATGGATCACCATGAATCGTAGTAAAGTAAGAACCTCCCCCAGCTGCAGCAGAAGCAGTACCAGCAGCACCTGATGTTCCTTCACCGAATAGACCTACACCGCCACCGCCAAGTAACAGCTGATTAGTAGAAGCACCACCACCCCCACCAGCTCCACCTGTTCCAGCAGATCCGGCGTTTCCACCTGCACCAGAGTATCCTGCGGCTCCACCGCCTCCAGCTCCATTAGAGCCAGAAGCAGTACCACCGTTTCCTCCAGAGTACTTGTCTCGGGAAGTACTATAAGCAGAATCTAGTAAAGTAACTGATCCACCTGTACCACCAACTCCAGCAGAAGTACCACCAGCGCCACCAGCAATAGTAATCAACGATACTGCAGTAGTCTGAGATGCTGGTGTAGATACAGCTAAGGCACTATCAGCAGTGTAGTCTTGGTTAAAGACTGCGCTGTACGGCACGTTGTTTGAGTCGAATGGATAGTTATCGGCCAATTCTACTTCTCCAGATTAATCTTTTTCTCTACGGTGTGATCACGATACCAAGACCAATTGCCTGCTACCAAATCTTGGTCTATTATTTCTTTTTGCCAATCTTCAAAAGATGCATTGCGAACAATAGATTTAGCATATACTTCAGATCTTTTAAATGGGATTACTTGAACTATAGGCTCTCCCCTTTTAATCATGAATTCAAATTCTGACTTGTTATCAGGATTTAGCACTCTAAACGGGAAATTAATAATATTGTTATAGTTATCGGTATCAACAACTCCTGTAAATGACTCAAAGTATTTATTACCAGAATTAATTGGATTAACAAACATGCACGAATAACCGTTTCGAGTATTAATCTTCCATGGATTATTAAACTTAAAAACTAATCCTCTATAAGGTCCTGACCCCATTTGTCTTGGATCATGGGTAGAAATGGTATCAAACTGGCGTCCTGCTAAATTTATACCTGATCTAACTTCTTTCTCATATGTGTTTCCATTTTTAGTAATTTTAATCCAAATATCACAAGGCGCAGGAATAGTATATCCAATTTTCATTGCATCTAAAAATGGTACACATTTACGAACAGTATCCATTTGCCTTCCACCGTCTCCACCAATACCGTATCCTTCATTGGTTTGCTCTTTCATTTTTTTAATCCATGCCGGTAAAAACTTTCGAGCATTATCTGGCTTTGGAATAAAATTGTAGGCAGGATCAGTTGAAACAAACTCGATAATAGGTTTTCGATTAAACATTATATTACCTCAAATTATATAAAATTATTTTTTAAACAAAAATGATGCTTGATCAGTATTAGCAGGCACAATCCAATGATCTACGGCATTATTAGGATTGACTGCATAAAATCCGTCATCATCTAGCTGAACCGACACTGCATCTAAGAAATTGTATTTATCGTGGGTATACGGACCAAAAAGTTTTAACCCATACGTTCTTCCTAGCAGAGCAAAAGCAGATCTTTTCTTAGCAGTACCTCCCGGTTGTCCAGTACTCGTAGTTACAAAATTACCATAAATAGCGTCAACGCTTCCGTAATTATACAGATCATCCTGATTGGCGTTGGAGTTGCTGGTGCTAACATTGTCCATCCCGTTCATTACGTAATTACTATTATTAAAACTAACGTTACCACCGCCAACACTAACGTTAAAAGTTGAACCGCCTCCGTGCGCAGATAATGTACCAACAGAAAGAATTGGTTCATACACTGAATATTGAGTCTGTGAGTTGGCAATAGGGTGAAATTCTTGAACATACTCTCTTTGAATATTAACAGCATCTTGAGAAGATCCATTAGCTGAATCTACTTGATCTGAAACTAGTGGAATAGATGTTCCTAAAGTAGCCATATCCCCAGCTGCCGATGTAGTGCCAGGTTCGTATGTACTAAGCGTTCCAATTCTGGTAGTATCTTCTCCACCAAACAAGCTATGCCTAGATCCAAAAAACAGTTCATTTAAAGAATACGCTGTTTTATGATTAAGGTGTCCTACATATCCTAAATACCCCATGTGCAATCTTGTTGCAGAAAGAAATTGCCTACCTGATGCTGCTGTAGTATATTCATTATACTTTTGTACAGATTCGGAAGTATTAATATCTCCTAGTAATGTAGTAGCAGTTCTTTGAGGGTATTCAGTTAAAGCGAATTGAGCACCATCGTTTCCAATCCACGAATAATCATGATCTTCAGCAATGGTACCAGCATAGGTTCCAGCACCGGAGGTATTATTAGTACTATTACTAATATTGCTATTTCCAATAGTTTTTGATCTCCATTGACCTTCAGGGTCAGTGGCTTGGCCCATTGATCTAGATCTATTGCTAGCATGCCAATCTGCAGATTTATCTATCGATGGTCCCATTAACCAATTTCCTGAACCAGCTAGCTGACTATTAGTAACATTTGTACCAGCCGTTTGAGTGCTTGCATTATTTCCAATATCCGTATATGCACCAAGATCTCGGGCGCCTATGTTTTCGCTGCTTCTAGTGGTAATATTACTATTACTTCTGGAAGAGAAGTTTGTATTAAAACTACTCTTAATGGTCGCGGTCGCCGGCGGATCGACAACGTTTAAATTGGCGGTGGCGGTGGTCCAGTTCAGACTTTCAAAGGTTTTAAAATTCGGAGGAGTGGCTACACCGTTATTCATTAATAAATTATGAGCATTAAATTTAATACCATTATGAATATTACCAGTAGAAACAGGCTCACCAAATTCTTTTTTATATTCGCTCATAAACAAAATTGTATTGTACGGGCTAGTTTTTTCAGGATTGTCATCTTGGTGCTGGGTTGTAAATAAAGCTAAGTATCTAGCATCTGCACCAGTAGCATTAACGCCCCGAAAAGTATTAGTTCCATTAGCGCTATCAATATTGGTAAGCGTGCGATCTTGATCACCAAATCCCCACATAGTACCATTACCATCTAAAAGCATTTTAATTTCGTTATACGAATTTTTTACACTTACATCGCTATCTCCAAAACCGTTAACTCCGTATTGAGCTTGAAAAAAGTTGTATTCTAGGCCTTCACCTTTTCTTTCAATTTCAAACGGATAACTACCAATAGAGGTATTGTGAATATGGGTTGTGTTGGTACCGGCGTTAGGATAATACCTAGAGTTATTTGTTGCATTAAATCCCGGATACACACTATATCCCGGCAAAGCCGGAGTGTTTCCAGCCAGACCATGCAGAGTGTATTTGTATCTAGGATTCGTATTGCTGTTGGTGGTATTAGCGTTAACATTCCAGTCTTGATTTACTAATGAGTGGATTGAATTATATGCAGCATCATAACCCATATGGCTAGTTGCAGTTGCGTATAACTCTCCTCTTTTTATTCCAGCATCAAGATCTGTAGATCCGTAACCGTCAGCTTCAGCTGGGTTAATACCAGCATTAATACTATCAACAACTGCATTAGAGTCTTCTGCTGATACTCCAAAATCGGCATACGTATCATATCTTAATACTAATACTCTATCTCCAGAAAGATATCTAGCACCATTAGTTTGATCAACTTGATTAATATTTAGATTGTCTTCATTTCTTTCGAACAATTTAAATCTAACATATTTCCAATGCCCAGATGTTGCGTAATCATATGATTTAGCTCTAATAAACCCATATACAGCAGAGGAAGAATCGTTTAACGGATCAATATTATCAGTATTTGTAAGAATAGCTCCTGCAGAATCTGCACCATCAATGCGCTGCCAACCAAGTGTTTTATTAGTAGGAACCTGCTGGTTATCGCGATCTGTAGTAATGAATTCTTGCAATCTATGCATTAATTCTTTACGATCTGCTTCAGTTGTAGCTCCTGTCTGATTGCCACCGCCGGATGGAGTAGTATCAACTTTATAGTTAAGATATTTAACATTGTCGCTGAGATTAAATGATTGCGTAAAAACTGTCATTTTTACAATTCCTTTTTAATGTAATTATGCATAGAAGACCTCAACGGCCAAGATTGTTGCTGATCCAGTTGGAACATTAATACCTAAAGTAATATCGTCAGAGCTAGTAATAACATGTTGAGTAGAAAAGTCACCTGAAGTTCTAAGCTGCCCCGACGGAATAGTAAACGTCTGTCCACCTAAAGCGGTTCCGTTTTTATTTATTGTAATATTAATACCGGAGTGGCTGGCATCACCAGTTACTGCCCTGAGGTTTTTTAATGTAAGGTTAGTCAGTGGTTCAAAAATCTTTGTGGGAGTTACAGTTCCGCTAAATGTTCCAACCTGAATAAACTCGAATGAAGCATAATCCTGAGCAGCTTCTACCCAGTTTGTTCCATCAAAGACATATAAACCAGCTTCATCTAAATCGTAAAATAAAGCACCATCTGATGGATTAACGTTATTTCTTCCTCCAGCACTATCTACTTCTGCTAAGGCCAGCGCTGCTGGAGAAGCTGCTGCAATCCACTTACTAGAAGTAGCAGAGTACATTAACACATTATTATTTTGCGGAGAGTTACTTGCATCCGAGTCTACGTCTCGAAGATCTCCAATATCAATGTTATCATTGATCAGCTGGATAACCGTAGCAGAGTCTTCGATTGTAATGGAAGCTACTGCAGCAGAAGGAATAAACTTTTGAGTTGCAGAATCAAACGACAGAACGTAGTCTTGAATAGGAGTAACTGAGTTACTATCAACATCAGAAAGATCAAATACCGAAGCAACAGTAATATCCGCTGCTACGTTAGTAAGACCCGATCCATCACCAGTAAAAATACCGGGAGAAGCTAGTGTGACACCGTCACTGTCAACAGTAAGAAAGGTCGCTCCGCTAGTAGCTTCTACGCCTAGATCACCTTTAATAATGGCACCAGAATCGACTAATACATCTTCGCCAACCTGTAAGCCATTTTTGACTATAAAGTCTTTATCGTTCGCCACGGATCACTCTCCCCAGTAGCATCTTTATTTTAACTATTTATACATTCTTATGCATCGAAGAATAATGTAGAACTAAACTTATAATCAGTTTGTGTATTATTAGACCCCTGAACCTTAAGACGCAAATTCCCGCCAGACACATCCATTTCTACATCGAACAAAGATGAAGTAGTATACACTGTACCAAATTCAGTAGCTGATACTCCAGCTCCATTCGAAGTAGTAATAAAGTTTACTTCAGTAATATGATTAGATGCTCCTCTCTGAGCAGTAATAAGATATTTACCTCCAGTAATAGAAGCTGCAGTATTAGTATCTAAATTATGATAATTTGGAGTAGTAACTGTTATATTATCACTTGAACCGTACTTAGTCTTAGTACTACTAGATGATCCGTCATTAAATGTAACAGTAGAAGGAAGCTCAACATCACCACTAAATGTAGGATTATTAAGTGTAGCACTATCCACACTTTTACCAGAATGGAATACCTCATTATCCTGATACATAAGTCCAGTTGAAAGTACTGCAGCATTTGATCCTGCGCTTGGCGATCCACTAGTCCATGCAGCCCTATCATTATATGCGACAGATACTGCTTCTTTATGAGCAGAAACTTCAACTACCTTAAGTCTAACGCCAGCAATATTAGATTGTGCCCATAATTCAGGAACTTCACCATTTGATGTTTTAACTAATCTAAATGCGGTATCAGCAAATGGCACTGATCCTGCCATCGATAAGATATCTACATTAGCGGTATGATTGGTTGCTCCATACTTAACTTGTACTGAGATAGTTGTAGCACCAGAATGAGCCGCTGTAGTTTCTTCTGGCATAATAGTGTATAAGAACGTACCATCTGCAGTAGTATCTGTAAATGTGTAAGTAGCAATTTTATAGAAGTATCCGGTACCAGCAGGACCTGTTCCATTATCACTATCGGTCATAACTACGGTACGAGAGAATTCTTCTGGATCAATGCCGTTAAGAGTAGCGGCATCTACATTGAATAAGCCTGAGCCGTCACCAGTAAAGATCGAAGTACCAATGTTAACATTACCAAACGTACTGTCTACATTACCGCCGCCAAGTGTACCAACTGACGTAATACCGGTGTATGCCCCTGACAGTCTAGCTTCTGCAATAATGCCAGTTAATTCTGTGGCATCAAGAGCAGTTAAAGCAGATCCATCGCCTGTAAACGATCCTGCAGTAACTGAGTTAGTGCCAATATTAATGTTACCAAATCCAGAGCTGATTTCACCGGACGCAAGATTACCAACTCCAGTAATATTAGCATAAGCTCCAGAAATTCTAGCAGTGTTTACAGTACCAGTTGCTAATTTACTTGCGTTTAGGTCAGTAAGTGCAGAACCATTACCAGAGAATCCAGTATTTGATGTAATAGTATTAGTAGCTCTAATTTCACCAGTTACATCTAATTCTTTACCTGGAGTATCATTAAAGATACCAACTGCACTAGTGCCAACTGTTACTGAGTAACTCTTAGTACTACTTGCTACAGTACCAAGGGTAATAGTGTTATTGCTATCACGGTAGCTAACATGTCCGCCAGAGGTTGCTATGGTCGGATCAACAAAGGTTAAACCAAATACATCATTATTACTAGCACCGCCGATGGTAAGCTTGTCTCTAGAAGTGGCTTCACCTATACTAACACTATCTGCGGTAACAGACGCAAATTCTACATCCGCTGATGTTGCTACGTCTTGACCGATGCTAATACTATCGTCTGCAATTGTAACACCAGTACCACCAACAAACAATGCGTTGACCGCACTACCTGATAAGGTTAAGGCTACGCTTACATCAGAATCACCTCTGATATCAAAGTTACCTGTAGCGCCTCCAGTAAATGTTACTGTTCTAGCATTTGTCCATCTTGCTGCAGTAGTTGCGCTGCTAGCAGTAGAAGCATTACCAGTTAAGGAACCAATGAACCCGCCGTCTGCAGTAATAGATCCAGTAGTAGAATCATTACCATCATTTCTTAAGTAGCGATCTGGAATAACGCTACTGTCGATGGTACCATCACCACCTAACTGAAGTCCAGAAGGTAAAACATCATCTGGAAGTGTTCCGTCAATATCACTAGCATTTATTGTACCAGAAAATGATGGAGCAACAATCTTAATATTAGATGTCCAGGAGCTGTCAATATCCTTGTATAACCAGGTAGCACCAGCTCCATCTACAATAAGACCAGAGCTATCCGCAGCTGCAGCGTTCGGTGAGCTATCCGCTAAAGTTATTGTTTTATCATTAACAGTGATTTCAGTAGAATTAATAGTAGTGGTAGTACCATCAACCTGAAGGTTACCGGCAATAACTACTGTACCAGTATTATCTCCAACTCCGGCAGGATCGATAGTAAGAGACGCAGGACCAGCAATATATCCTGTTGTTGTAATGTTACCGAATGTTACTGCGTTACTTGTGCTATCACCTCTACCCGTTACAGTGTGAAGTGTACTGGTATTATTTGCAGCTACCTGTCTAGTAGCAGATGTAACAAAATCAATATCAGTTCCGTCGACAAATGTAAGAGTTTCACCTAGAGCTACATTTTGAGGAGTTGTTCCATCCGTGAAGGTAAAAGTAGAATTGGCGAGCTTGCCGTTAGCTACACTAGTAGCAACTAGATTAGATCCATCTAAGGCACCAGTAAGTTTAGTAAATGTAGCAGAGTCACCAGTAAGCTTAGTAATATCGCCAGAATCGGCATCAAGGTTACCAATGAATCCCCCATCGGCGGTAATAGATCCAGTAGTAGAATCATTACCGTCGTTTCTTAAGAATAAGTCGGGAAGTTGGTTAGAATCAATAGTTCCATTAGCATCTTTAGGCACTAATTCATTCTGAAGCATTACCCTCGTATCGGAGTCGATAGAGTCAAAGCTAATACTAGCAATATCCGCAATAGCAATATCTACATCATAAATTCTAACATCTGCACCGTTACCGCTATTAGTAACAGTTGTACCATCAGTATTATATCCAAAATATGCATTATCGTATACATATAAATCATCAATTTCAGCTTGTGCGAAAACTACTTGGTTTTGGTTACCAGTCGATCCACCACCGCCACCGCCACCGGTAATACCTGCAACCGTTTTAATCGTGTCGCTATCAATTCCATTGTATGTGTATACACCTGTAGTAGAGTCATAAAAGAATCCGTATACATTACTTGCGGTACTTAAACCATTTGCAATAGTGCTTACAACAGAAAATGCACTTCGTGCACGCCCATCAGTAAAGTACTTTGCCGTGGAATCTTCTGTAAGGTTTGCTGTGGTAAATGGATCAAGAGTAATAGTTGCAGAAAGAGAATCGTTAGTAGCAAGGAATACTGTAAACTTGCCACTAGTGCTATCAAAGTCTACACTATCAACACCTGCTACTGCAGCAAGACCTACGCTATCAACAAAGCCAGATGAATTAACTGTAATAATTGGAATCTGAGTAGGAGAGCCATATGCTCCAGCTGATGCAGTAGAAGATCTTCTTGTAAAAGTATCAGCAGACACGTTATCATCTACGTATACGTCTCCAGCTACATCAAGATCTGCCTGGGGAGTTAACTCATTAATACCAAGGCGGCTAGTCTGGGCGTCCCAGCGCATCTTAACATTAGCACCGGTGCTATCATAGAAATCTACACGTCCATTATCACGGCCGATTGTAAGTCTTTTACTATGACCACCAACGCCGTCTGTACCAGTTCTGATTTCAAAAAGGTTAGTAGTTCCGTCGTATGCTAAATGCGCTCCGCTACTAGCATCTTCCATCAATGCGATTTCAGATACACCAGAATTAGTGATTACAATGTTACTATCAAGAGCTAATTGATTAGATGTAACTTTACCTGTTACAGTAATACCAGTGCTACTAGTCTCAAACTTTTTAACGGCATCATGATATAATTCTACAGAACTGTCTACCTTAAACGCCGCCATTAGTTCGCCGTTATTGTACTGCATAATCTTTACAGAACCATTACCGCGAAGTCTTAAATCACCATCTCCACGATCATCAACATAACTATGACTACCATCGTGGTAAATTTCAAGATCAGAGCCAGTACCCATCTTAATCTTAGATTTGTCTGGCATGACAATATTATCTGAGTCACTGAAAGTAATATTACCATTGACAGTAATATCACCAGCTACTTCAATACCATCTACTTTAGTCGAAAGCTTATTTGTACCGTAGTGAGAAAGAACGGTTTCACCAGTAGAACCATCGGCTCTAACATATTCAGTTATGCCGCCAGCGCCATCATCAGAATAAATGATAACATCATTGTCATCTTCTCTCTGAATAATTTGCAAAGCACCAACATAGTTGTTAATTTGGCTATTAGTGCCATTATGTAGGATTTGTAGGTCATCGCTATCACCAAGATTAATCTTAGCATTATCAGGAAGATTTAGTTCCGAAGTAATAGATACATTACCGGATACGTCACCAGTAACGTCGCCAGTAAGATTTCCCGTAACGTTACCAAAGAATCCACCATCAGCCGTAATAGCTCCAGTGGTGGAATCATTGCCGTCGTTTCTTAAGAAAATATCTGGAAGCTGGTCAGAATCAATGTTGCCTTCTGCATCCTTAGGTACCAGCTCGGTCTGCAACATTGCCTTTGTATCAGAGTCGATAGAGTCAAAACTGATATCTGTAAATCGTCCGCTATCAGCATTAATTCTAATTGCAGAATCAATAGTACCTACATGAAGAAGTCTAATGTCGGCCGAGTCTGCATCAATTACGTTAATAGTTAATTGACTACTACCTGCAACAATGTTACCATTATTTGTGATAGTAAGATTGCCGTCTACGACAGCGCTATCAAAATCACCTTTTTCTGCAAACAAAGTGCTAACATTAAGATTTGCTAGATTAAAGTTTTTTGCAGGGTTAGTTCGATCAATGGTTGTGGTTGCCGTACCAGTATCAAAACTGGATTCAATAAATTCATCAAAAAAGTAATAACCCTTATCTCCAGGACTGGCATCTCTGAAAAGTCCAGTATGTACTTTACCACCTAAGTTAGTATCAAAATAATGGCCTACAAAGCCAATATCAACTCCATCACCAGATTCATTGCCAACTCCCAACTGAATAAGCGGGTCATCAACCTGCAAATTAGAGGTATTGATGATTGTCTGCGTACCTTCAATCGTCAAGTTACCGTGTACAAGAAGATCCTGATCAATTTCTAGTGCTTCTAGTTTTACATTAGCATCGTTAGAATCAATATTAATAGTACCGGTATTAGCATCGTATGCAATACCTACTCCGCCGGTAAGAGCATGACGCGCAATACTGTCAACATCACTATCAGCAATAGGTAGATTAAAAAGCTGAGAACCATCACCAATAAAGAATGTATTAGAATCACCCATACTGTCAGCACGAATAAATGATGCGCCAGTAATGCTTCCAATTACAAGAGTAGAATCCAAAGCTAACGGACTTGCTACAGTACCGTCACCGGTAAAGTTACTATCACCTGTTACCGTAGATCCAGAAATTGCAGTAGAGTTAATTACGTTTAAAGCAGAATCAATATTATCAAGAATAGTTGTAAGATTGGAATTGCTAACAGGGAAGAATCCGCTCTGTTGTAATCCTCCAACATTAATAGGCAATGTGCCTTCATCAACTTGAATTTGATTGCTAGAAACAGTAATACCTAAACCATTAGTATTCAGCCAATTTCTAGTTCCCTCATTAGCCGCACTATTAGAAGCAAGGATATAGTTATCCGATGTCGGCGTGCCTAAATTAGGTTCAGCATTATCTAAACTAATAAACTTATCACGGTTACTGTCTAGATCGTTAGGTGCTCTATTTTTTATTCTACCACTAAGAAGACGAATGTCTTTAGCCATTTAAAGATTCCAATACGCCAAGAACTACTTTTAAACTGTCTGCTTTACTTGCTTCCATTTTCAGATAATGCCCAGTTTGAATAACTAGTTTACCTGCAGTAGCATTTGCTGCATCTTTTCTAGGAATGGTAAAGTCTTTAAGAAGCTCTACTCCTGGAGAGCTAGCAGAATCATGATATGTAAATGTAAGATCTACATCACTATCAGGATCAACATTAGCTACTTGAGTTGAAAGTACAATACCAGTATAGGTTACTGGTGCGGTGTAAATAGTTGTAGCTGAATTGGATACAGTTTCAGCAATGGTTTTAAATACGTTAAGTTCAGCCATGTTTAATCCTCGAGTGCCAATGAGAATGGTGTAATTCTTGCAAAGAGGCTTCGATCAAACGCCACCCCTTCAATTGTTCCTGTTGATCTTTGGATAACAAAGTTTTCTCCAACTCTAAAGTCACCCTTTTGATCCGTACTGGTTACGAAGCATAATCCTCCACGATCAGAGTCCTGAACAACTTCATCTAATTGATCAGGAACACCGCCACGGTATGGGAATGCGGTACGTACATCTGTTCCTGTTCCAATCCATTCGAACGTGTGTCCAGAAGAAGATAGTGCACTTCTTTGGTGGAACGTAACTGATTGTCCACTAGTTAAGTTAGTATCTGGAGCTTCAAGTAATTTAATAGATCCGTCACCAGTTGAAGAATCATATGACGCAGAATCAACAGTGTAATACAAAGGATCTAATGCAAACTTAACTGCATCTGAAATATTAGGTCTTTGTGTAAGATTATTTAGTGTAATAATATTATCAATTCTATCTTGATTGCCATCAACATTACAAGAATAAAGAGCCGGAGATACACCAGTAGCTTTAACACCAATATTACCAAATGAACTGTTAGAGTTAGTGATGGAAGCAAACCCACCATCTTCAGCTAAGAATCCTACATCACAGTATACGGTAAACACTGATACAAGCTGGCAGTAGCCTCTGTTTTTCAGATAGATGCCTTTACCACCTTGGTTAATTTGCGTAAAGGAGTCAACTACAATCGAACGAATTCCACCTGCATGATTACCATCGTTACGGATTCCATCACCGCCCTGCGCGGCCAGGGTCGCATCACCTGCGTCCTGGTAGACAAACGTACCATCATCATTTCTAGATAAATCGGGACCTGTAATTGATGTACAGTTTCTAATATATGGAGAGTTAACGATCACATTAGTATCTGGTGTTCCAGTTGGATCCCAACAGAATACAGCAGCCGGCTGCAAATGATCTCTAAAGGTAAAATCAGAAACATACGCGTTGTTATTTAAGTAGAAAATGTCATCTGTTTTAGTCTTAGGACGAATGCTTGTATTCTTAAGGTTATCACCAATAAGAGAAACGTTTTTGGGAATTTCTACTGGGTTATTAACTGTGTATTCACCAGTCTTAACGTAAATGGTAGAAGCAATTTCAGGTTTATCCAAAATATCTTGGTATCTATCACCAATATCAAATAATAACGGATACACTGAATCTAAGTGCGTAACTGTAGCATTAATAATATCCGTATCATTTGTAGTAATTACATCAAATGCTGCTTTATAATTGCTTGCAGGATTATCTACTGCATTCAAAGTAGCAGAATCAAAGTTAACTTCAGTAGCTAAATCGGGAGTAACTTTAGAGGCAGGTAAAGAACTGATCCCGTTATTAATAACACTTGCCGTCATAGTAATTAATCCTGAAAGCCTTGTGGCTGTAGAAGAATCAGGATATGCGCTAGCAGTTTGTTGTAAGTTACCATTATAGGCGTTAGTGCTGTCAGAGAGCTCTACAGTTGATCCTAGCAGTACCTGGTTGACTACAGTACCTAAACGGTTAAAGGCTGCAGTACAAATGCCACGTTGTACTTCAGGAATCTGAGGCCCATTATTCTGGAAAAACGCAGCATTCTCGTAGCTTCCGGCATTACCGAAATATGTAGCATCGTAGGTTAATGCCTCAATTGTAAACCTAGTATCTCTTTTAGATTTAGTTGCAACTGAAGCAGTATAGTTAAATCCATTAAAGCTTTCTGCAAGACTCACTTGCTCATTAATCCATGCAGTGGTAGAATCTCCGATAGATTGTTGAGCACTGTCATTTAATAATGCAAACTGTCCCTGTAGTGTAGCAGATGGCCAAGACGTATCTGGGTATAATCTAGTCGGTGCATCACCGCCATCTGTCTGAAGATAGCCAATAATGTCTGCAATACGAGTAGAAGCAAATGTGGCTGAAGCAGAGTCGCCAGCATCAGAATTAGTTAACTGAGTTCCTGTATAATAACTCGGAAGCTGAGACTCTGTAATGTTATTAGCTAAAACTACATCACTGACTACACTTTGCAATCTCTGAAGAGCTGCGATTGTTTCTTCTTTTTCTCCGTCACCGTACTGTGCCTGTGCTCCCACGTAGTATGCAATAGCTGCATCATACGACTGTAGGTTACCGCCATAGATAGTGTCATAGATAACTGCATCCAGTACTAGACCTACGTCTCTTTTGCACGACGCACTATCATAAGAAAAGGATGAGGTGAATGGAGCAGTCTGATCCGTCACCTGCTTCTGAATCCATCCAATGATTTCTTCTTGAATGTGAAGCTTATTCACGTATAATTGATTGGCCGCGTGGCCAAAGTCAGAATCTCTATTAGTTGGGAAAGTTGCAGATCCAATTGGAGTGGCATAGTTATATGCATCTGCTACACCGGATCCTGCATCAATGTCTGCAGATCCACTATCTGCAATTTCAATAATTTCATCCCAAAGAGATTCGGCTGTAGTAATTGTACCTGCATCACTTAAGTTAAGAGATGTAAATTCTTTTGCTTTACCAAAGGACTGTACGGTTTGAGTCTTTTGATCATTTAATACTGCATTAGCTGTTCCATTATAGTATCTAATAGCAGCTGACACGGATCTAACATTTGTACCAAAAAGAGTATCATATCTAACTGCGTCTACAAGCAGTTTAGTATCTCTTGTGCACTTGGCTTGATTATAGTTAAACTCATACCAAGTAGGTGCTTCTTCAATTTGTTTTTCAATATAGTTACTAACTTCTTCGGCGAAAAACAATTTATTGTCTAGAAGAAGACGTCTTGATCTTGTAGCATTATTACTATCAGAAGAGGTAACATAATAGTCAGCAATTACCGGATATGTATCAGAGTCTAGTGCATCAGCATTATCTCTACCGCTATCAATGATATCTTTTAGCTCATCCCAATACGCATTAGATCTATTTTGAATATCTGCATCATTTCGGATTACTAAAAATCCGTTAGTGCTACCACCAATCTTATCTTTTACAAAATCGAGGCTAGTAATTACTTCGTCTTTACCTTTAGTATAAGATCCTGCACGTCCTTGAAATACTTGATTGAATTTAGTACCAAGAGCAATATCATATTTTGCACCATCAATGTAGTATTGTAAATCTCTTTTAGTTTTATTTTCTAGAATAGATCCTTCAGCTCCATCAGAGTCCAGGCCAGCTGCGCCTCTTCTCTTGGCTGCTTCTTCTAATGCTTTATCGATTGTGAGGAATGCTTTGTCTAAGCTGGCGCCATCGTTACTATCGTCGCCACTCTTAGATACGTAGAAGACGTTTTCAGCAACGGCTGATCCGCCAAGTTCTACAATTTGTAGTTCACCTTTTTTGTCCCGCTTAAAGAACATAGTACCATCATGCGTGTTGATGGCTACTTCACCAAGGTCTAACTGATTGACTGTAGGTTTATTGCCCGCAACCGAACTACGGCGCAGTTTAATAGTAGCTGACATTACGTCTCCAGGTCTCTCATGCGACTATAAAAGTCTAAAAATTTATATTTTATAGTGGCTAGAACTATATAGTCCCGCCACTGCATTTATTTATACTTAGAAAGAACCGCCGTCTACTTGATTAATCGCTACATATCCTGTTGAAGAAGTTACAGCAAAATCGCTGTCATCAAACTTAGCAAGACCTGCTCCACTTGCAATGCCAGATCCTGCATTAGAGTTATCTACACCGGTTGCAAATGGTACTTCAAAGTCAATAGCACCACCAGAATCATCGTAGCGTACTTGAATATTTGTCTGTACGCTGATAACACTATCGACCATTGCACCAACAAAGTCTTCAATAGCCTCGGCTTTAAGCGCAACTTGTGGGCTGTTACCTGCAGTCTGGAATACAAAATCCGTAGAGTCAAACATAACTGCTAGACCATCAGAATCAGTAATTCTTAATATATCAAACGTTGCAGAGTCTGCAGTAAACGTTGTAAAGTGCGCTGAATCTACGCCACTAATATTTGTAAAGGATGCGTTAGTAGCAGCAAGATTTGTAATAGTAGCCGAATCAATAGTTGCAATATCAATATCAGCTAAATCAATATGAGATGAATCAATATCTGCGTAATCGATATGTGCTCGGTCAATGTCAGCGCTATCAATATGAGCACTATCAATATCAGCATAATCAATGTGTGCGTTATCAATATCTACAGAGTCAATATGACCAGAGTCAAAATCAAACGTTCGAACGTATGCAGAATCTACATTTGCTTGATTTAATGTAGATAGCCCAGTAACATCTAACTTAATAAAGTCTGCAGAGTCAGCGATAATATTACCATTGGTGCCAGTAGTACCAGTAACATGCAGATTTCTATTAATTTGGAATTCAGAGTCTGCATCATAATACTCGAATTTTGGAGGTGTGACTGATCCCCATGCAGAGGAATCGCCAATCTGAATACCGCCACCTGTAAGATCGGATGTATTAGTAGCATCATCACCAAGTACTAAATTCTTATCACTAATAGTAACTTCAGTAGAGTTAACAGTAGTAGTCGTACCTTCAACTCTTAAGTCACCTAGAATAACTAATTCGCCAGAGTCACCGACTGGGAATGGGTTAATTGTAAGAGTGGAACCAGTAGTCGACTGAATAGTAGTTCCGGAAATAGTGATATTGCCGATTTGGGCACTATCAGTAACTTTAACAGTAGTTGCTGTAAGATCTACAATTGTGGCAGAATCTGTAACATCTAATGTTGTCACAGTAGCTTGTGCTACAGTTGCTGTACCAGTTACATCTAGGTCTACTATTGTAGCAGAATCAGTAACTTCCAATACAGGAACAGTTAAATTACCACCTGCAGCAATTGTAAGATTATTAATTGTAGCAGAGTCGGCAACCAAAGAACCAATACTGTCAAGAGTCGCGCCACTGAATACAATTACACCAGTTGCTGCGTTAAGTACTAAGTTACCTGTAGAAGTTGTAATAGTATTGTCGTCTGCTTCACCAAAGCGAAGATTGTCTACGCGCCACTTGTCAATAACACCTAAGCTATCTACAAGAGGTGCAGTACCATAAGATGCTCCAGTAGGAAGAGTTGTCTGCAAAGTACCAGGTGCATGGTCCATCATTGTGGTGTAATATTCACCACCTACGATAGCTGCTCTACTAGTTCCCCCGTCTGGAACACCTACAAATAATCTCTGACCTGATGCTCCAGAGGATGCTTCTGGTGCTCCTGATCCAAATGTATATGCGGGTTCACCTCTGGCAAGTACACCAGTTCCGGGAGCATTGTCCGAATCGGAACGTTTTAAAAGAATTATGGCAGCCATTTAGAACGTGCCCCCTTCGACGGTCTGTTTATCTAATATGATTTTCGCTTTAAAGCCTCTATAACCAGGGGTATTGACGTTATCGTTAAACATCAAGATACTTCCATCTTGAATTACAGAATAAGCTGGAGAGTTTAATCGTGTATCATTATCAACAATACCTGCAATTGGATTACCGTCACTATCAAATACATCAAGCATATTAGCCAAAGCAAGACGCGAGTCAGGAATGGCCTTAAGAGACCCAGCTGGACTACCAATTACAATCTTTTCAACCAAAGTATTATTTTGATATTGTACTTTGACTTTTTTAGTCTCTTTATCTCTTCTTAATTCATTGACGTAAGTTGGCATTTGTTACCTCGTTACCGAAGGAGTTACTGTTAATTTACCTTCAAGAATTCTCTCTACGGTCGTATTAACATCACTTAAATCGCCATTCATTAATTCAACATCATATACGTATCTTCCGGGTTTCATCAATTCAGTTTTAGCTCTATCTAAAAGAAGATTAATAATGCCTGCACCAATAGGAGACCCATAGCTTACAGAAAAATCAAAGATTTGATCACTGTCTGTAGTATTGTATGTCTTTTTAATCTTACCTGCAGCAACAAATCCTGCCAAGTTTTTAGGTGTGTTATCCTCTTCAACTAGGTGGAGTTCAATAGCTATATCACTTCCGCGATCAACAGTAAGGTCTCTTTGTTGAGCCATTATTTTTCCTTTAGATTACAATATAATATTCTTATTTATAATCAATTAGATTTAATCAAAGCAGTAACAAGATCTTTTAATTCATTCACTTCATTCTCTAATTTAGTAATTTTTTTATCTTTTTCAATTCTAGCTTTTTTTCTCATTTTAGCTTTTTTATACGCTTCAATATCCATATTGGAAACAAACCCTGTAGTTGCACTTTTGTACAGGGTACTGCTTCCTTCAACCTTTACATAATTATCCATATTAAGTTCCTAATGCGATCGCTCTCAGATCTTGAATACGCGGAACTTTCGAAGTATTACTAGAGTTCATTACGATCTTAAGTTGGAACGTAGAGAATTCTGGCAGTGATCCACCCAGTCCGCCAATAGTCCATTCATGCTGCCTAAAGGTAGATGGGTTATCGTCTGTACCGATCAAGTTATCCGGAGCTTGGTAAACAAAAGATTGATCTTCAATGCTGCCTTCTGTGCCTTCTTGCAACGTTCTGTAGTAAAGCTTAATGTTTGATCCTGTCGGCAAGTTGACTGCAGAAAGAACTTTTAGACCTACTGCAGCTTGTTCAAGCGTGATAGGAATCGTTAAGTGCTTAGACATAGCCGAACCAGCATACGGATCTGTTTCGTCGATAAACTCAATTGGGTTATTAGTGACAATATTATCACCACCCGAAGCAGAGTCTTGATTATCAATAATATTACTAATAGCAACAATTGACGACGTCTGAAGATCTAGTGTTGGAGATACCCACGTATCGGTAGTACTAAAGGTGCTAGTAATTTTAGCCGACTTATTAGAACTAAGTCTATCAGCCTCAGTTTGAGGGTTAGCAATAACTCGTGGTGAATCAAATCTAATAAGCTGACCTGGCTGCACGTCTCTTCCTGTTGGAGTACCGTATGGAGAAGAAGATCCATTGTTGGCCTGAGCTAAGGACAGCGTAGTAGAAAGAACTGTATTGAAGGATGCGTTAGTTGCTTCTACATTAAATACATCCAAATTAGGAATCATTTCATCAACCAGAATGTTCTGATCGGCAACTACATCTGTACCACCTGATTGTAAGGTAGCAGTTGCTGCAGAGTCGGCATCAAACTGATATCCGTATCCGTCTACTTTTGTAAGAGTTCTAAGGCCAGTCAAGCTCGTGCCTTTAATACCAGCATATGTTGTATTACTGTCAAATCCACTAATATTAACCTGATCGCCTTTTACAAAACCATGACCAACATGAATCAGTGTAACCGCGCTATCACCACTGTCAGTTAAAAGTGGATCTCTAGACAGATTAACTGTAGGAGCAGAGGAGCTATCATTAGTAAGAGTAAATGCACCACTAGTAGTAAAGTCAGCGCGGTTTAATCTAAACATCATATCTCTACGTTGATCTGGTGTCCAAGTAATAGCGTTCTGTGACATAAAGAATGAACCAACAGAAGGCTGCTTGTTAACTCTTTTTGTAGTAGATCCTACTAAGAAATCTTCAATCTCTGCTACCCATACTGTGTATTCTTGAGTATTTGCAATCAGTACAAAACAGTATTCGGTATAGCCATTAAGGTATACTGGACGATCGAAAGTAAATTTAGTAGGAGTAGATCTAATGCCAGCCATTGCGCCGGCGCCTGCTGCAGTAACCTGAGCTGTAGTGTATGTGCTAACATCCGCTGGCTTCTTAAGAACCACCGATCCTGGAATAATATTATCCTGGGAAGGCACGCCGTTTTCAATAGGTCTAATTTCTAAACGAATAGGAACGTTAGAGGCGGACTTAGATGCAAAGAATGCGTCTACGCTAGTAATGAATCCGCCATTTGCATTTTGTAACTGGAACGACTGTGCAATAGGCTCTCTGCGCTTGCCGCCGCCGCCACGGCCGCGGCCGACCGTTGTCCTTCGTGGCCGCGGCCGTGGCCGTGGAGCCGGACGTGTTCTGCTTCTTCTAGTAGTAGAGATTACGTCAACCAAAGATACTTCAATGCCAAGAGCGCTGTAGTTAGTAGCAGCGCCTGAAAGAGCATCATTTTCATTATCAGTACTAATATCTAAGATCTTAACTAAGGCTTGACCGCCGTCAAACTTAATTGTATCGTTATTAGGAATAAAGAAAGAACCTTCGATATCTCCAAATGCATCAGTTGTAAAATCACCTGGTGCAGAAGCAGTATTTGGGTGCCCGGTTGAACCAGCATACTCACCGCCTAAGAAATCATCAGGAGGAGTTACTTCGCCGAATCTTCTATAGGTTTCTTTTTTAACATAATCACCAATGTTTGTTCCATCAAAGAACATAAAATGCTGTCTATTAGGAGCTAATTGGCTAGCTCTAAAGAATACTCTTCTAGAGCGAATAAACGGAATAAGATCAATTTCTACTACTCTTTGACCTATTAAGGTGCGGGTTGTTGTAGTTGTTGTTCTACCTCTAGTAGTTGTTCTACGAGAAAGAACCCGGCTTTGGCCGATAATAGATCCTACTTCAGGAAGCTCAAGATCTTCTGCAATTCCCTGAGGACGAATAATACTATTAGCTACATCTCTTTGCTCATCAGGAGTAGTGCCTCTTCTATTATTTCGGACTCTTCCTGCTGTTATGTTTTCAGTACCTACTACTACATCCTGTCTCCAGACGTCAAACTCTGGAGAAAGTTCAAGATCGCCAGCATACAAAATAACATCAAATGGGTTAACATTTTCAGTTTCAGTTGCAACGTCCTGGAAAAAGACTGGGGTTTCGCTATAGTTAAGATATACTACATCATTTTTAATAACTGTTCCAAGATTACTGCTTAATCCACTATCATATACCATTCTAGCATTTTGTGAATTTGCTAATGGTGCAATAACATTTGTCTGCGCATCTAAAGATGCAGCATATTGTCCACTAAAAATATCAGAGAAAACTAAGTCTTTAAAGTTGTCTGCAAAGAAACCATTTTTAAATCTATTGTTTCCTGCTGAATCAAATACTTCAATCGTAGAGGTTTCAAGTTCAAGAAGGTTAAGGGTAACGGCTTCTTCAATATTATCAATACGCTTTACAATGTCTCCAATGTCTCGCATAGTGTAACGACGGTTGTCAACGTACTTAGAAGATAGGTCAGCTTGATTATCAGTATATGGATTTAAGGTAAAGTTATATAATTCCATGCCGTCAGTAGGTACTTCTGGCTTAACAGGATTTACGTTAGGCTCACCCTCAATATAAACCAATCCATCTGAAGTTGCAATTAAAATATCTTTTCTTGACTGGTAGTATGTTACATCAGCCTGAATAGTATCAGTGTTTCTAGGGAACTGATTAACCAAGTTTGATACAAATGTACCATCAGCAGCCTTTACACTTCTAAAGTCAAGTACGTTTCTCAGTTCAATCTCGGTACCATTATTCTGGCGGAAGGTAGGAATATCTTCGTAAGCAATCTCACCAGTATAGGAGTTAGCAGAGAAAAAGTCTCCTGATGTTCCGTGCTGGAAGTAGTCGTACTTAACTCTAATTGGCTGTGGAACAGTTCCGCTTTTAAGAATTGCTTTGCCGCGATCATAAAAGTTGTCTCGCTGACCGTTATCCAAAACAAATCTATTTGTTACATCATTGCTGTCAGCATCAAGTACTTCTTTGAACTGGTAGATATCTGCATGGGTTAAAACTAATTCATTGTTAGTAAGGGATCCCGTATCAGTAAAATCTCCAATTAAGTTTTTAGTTCTATTTGAGGCTAAGCTTTCTCTATTAACATAATACACTAGTTTATGGCCAACATCACTAAGACCCGTGATACTTGCAGAAGATTGCCCGTTTGTAATAGCAGGACTAGCAACAGTAGATCCATCACTGTCTGTTAAGATCCAGAGCGCTTCGTCTGCATAGCTTTCTGTAGTAAGACCTGGAAGAGTCAATGTTCCGCCACTAGCAGTACCAGTGAAAAACTTCTGCTCGGTCAGCCCAGTAACATTAACACTTTGCGGTCTATTGCGCGGAAGTTCGAAGAATGCATTATTGTCATTAATTTCTTTCATAACAGCAACGCTATCTTCTAAGACTAAGTTGCCGTAGTCATTATTGTCTACAGAGTCACCAATGCTTCTAATGTCCCTAAATCCGCCAGAGGTAACATTTACATCAAAAAGATGGAATCTGTAATACCCACCAGACTGGGCAACCTGTCTAACCCGTGCTGTACCCACTGCTGACCCAGAGCCGCCTGAACCGTTAGTGTTATTAAAGAGTGTACGTTTAGCAAACGTTCCTACATCAGGAAGACCTTTTAGTGTATCAATCTGAACATAGTTACCATATCTAGCACTGATCGCTTCAGACTCAACTACCTCAGTAGCTCTAGACTTATTAATTGTAATGTCAGTTTTTACTGGCTCTTGATATCTAAAGCCATTCACATACGAAATGCCCGGGCTAACAGAAAGTGTAAGCTTAGAGGTATCTGTATTAGATTTAAAATTAGCAGTAAATTTTTCTACAACGTAGTTACCAGACTCTTCAAAAGTGCGCTTGGCTAATTCATCGCCTAACACATTATACTGGTTACGATCAATTTCGCTTTGTAGCTGACCTTCAATGAAGCTATTGGTAGTAATAAAGTTGTCTGCGCTATCTGCCGTATCTGAAGTAGCAAGAGTAAGTCTAATTCTATATCGATCAGCACCTGGCGCTGTACGGTTAGGTTCTACGTTCTGGTTGTCAAATAATGCATCAGTATCATCAGAAGAAATAATATCTTCAGTAATAATAAACCCAATATCTGTTGTTGGGGTATTGCTGTACTTACTAACGATTAAAGATTGTGCATCCATTTGTACAAAATGCCCCTGTACAAAATATGCGCCTTTATTTACAGTAACTCTAAATCCTTTTCCTACAACTGGAACTCCGGGAGTTTCCTGTAAAGTTGTAACAGTACCACTTCCGTTTGTGACACTCAACTCTGTATTAGATGCAAATCTAATTGTTGTAGATCCACCAATCACATTCGAAACATTAGTATATTCAATATAAGCCGTAGCAGGGTTATCGTCGTTAACACGCTGAACAAATTCAATTACCCGAGCAGTAACATTGCCACCTTCAATAATTGAACCTGCAGCAATATTAGTAGGAGTACCTTGAAGCTTTACAAACTCATAGTCCGGGTCAGGCGACATGCCTCCAGGATTTACTACCGCACCTTCTTTAAAAATGTTACGGCCAAATCTTTCCATTTCCTTCTGGATAATGGTCTGAGCCTGTGTAAGCTCTCTTGCTTGAAGTGCACGACCCGATCGGAATAGAATTCGGTGATAGTTATCACTATCATTAAAATCGTCCTTATAGGTACTAGAGAATGTGGTATCGCTAAAAGCTGTGGGCATTTTTTACTCTCTTAAATCTTAAAGTTGAATAATGATTTTAACGTCTTCAGTACTTGCGGAGTCGCGTGTGATCGCAGCGCGGCTATCAATATAAAGCAATTCACCGGAAAATGGATTAATTTCACCGTTTGAGTCGGATACAAAGTTACCAACATTATTAGAATCTAAAACATTATGAATTGCATTTACACCAGTATCGCTTGCTGAAAACTGAGTAAATCCTAATTTTTCATTTTGATGATATAAAAGAGTGGTATTTCCACCATCAACTATAGCGTCATCTACAAAAGCCTTTGCTCCAGTAAATCCACCTACAATGTTCATATCTTTAAGTAAATCTGTACCTGAAACAGTAAGACGGCGCAGCGCGCTACCTGTGGAAGCAGTAAAATCTGAATCATTAGGCTTTGTAATATTTCTAAGTAGACCTACTTGTCTAAATTCTTGTCCTACCAAAAAGTCGCCAGATCCTAAAGATCCTGTTAGTTTAGCATTAAACATAATAGAAGTTGATCTTAAATCATCTCTAATATCTTTACCTACGCCATTTTTAGAAATAACTGGGCGAATAACAGCTTCAGTTGTAGGAGCACTGCTACTAGTAATTTTAATATCAGCATAATCATATCCAGATCCAAATCCAAATCCACCGGATCCATTAGAATCAGTTTCGGCTTTAACAACTGCGCCTGTTGTTGCGCTAACTGTTAACTTAATAGTAGCGCTAGATCCATTACCTTGCACTACTGCAGTGGAATTAGATGCATAACCAGCTCCACCCGATACAATTTTATATCCAACAATTTCACCTGCAGTTGCTGCAGCCTGTACCGCTAATTGTTGCTGTTCCGCTATAGTGTTAAAGCCGCCGCCTGTAGCAGAGTCGACTTTTTCAACTGGGATAAAGTTTGCAGTTGCAAAGTCATTTAATTTAGTTGGATCTAATACTGTTAAGAATCTCCAAATATAACCGTCACCAAGCTGTTTAGTTCCTTCAGTTGGAAGAATATTGTCACCTGGATTATTTAAAGATGGGTTAATTTGACCTGTTGCAGTTTTACCTTGTTGAAGACAAATATATACTCTGTTGTTAGAAGTAATTACATAATACTGGCCATTTCCAGTATCGTTAGCTGTAGTATTACCTAAAGCAGATACATCACCTTCGTATGCTCGATAAATGGTACCTGAAGACCAGTTATATCTTTTAGAAACAAAACTAACAGTATTTGTTAAAGTTACTGATTGCAAATTAGACCTAAAATTAGTCTTTTCTCTTTCAGAATTAACTATTTGACCAGCAATTGGTACAACATCTGTAGAGTCCTGCCACGTATCAGATTTGCCAATACCAATAAAATATCTAGTGGCAGAGTCGGAAGTATCAGTGATGATCTTTTCGATCAAAAGCTTCTTGGTATCATCTGTAATAATTGCGGGCATGTTTTATCTCTTCTTAAGTAACTGTTACGCCGGTATCGGTACCGACTAAGAACCAGGTATCGGTAAACCAAATAGCTTGAGCAGTAGCATTTTGCGCTAGGGTAAAACTAGTATCAGTAAAAGATGCAGGAGTAATTACCGCGTTTGTAGTACTCTTATTAATAAAGATTTTATATTCGCCATTTTCAGTACCATCAATTAAGTCCGCAGCTAAAGCTCCAGTTTTATTTAGAATAATAAGTGATGCAGTATCACTAACATTCCCATCTGCAACCATCTCCTGCGGCTTGTACGCGGTTTTATTTAGGCAAATTGAACCAGTGCCTTTGGCTGCAATTTCAATACCAACGTCATTACTATCTCCTACGGCTGCGACCTTAGGAACCGCAGAAGCATTAGAGGAAATCTCAAGATAATTTGCTGGTACACCGGTACTAGTTAATCCTAAAATTTCATTGGCATTAGAATCTACAATCGCAGACGTAATATACGGGGTAGTAAGTCTAATGTTAGTAAAGTTAGTTTGTCCTGTTCCGGCATTCATGTCTACATTGTATGAAGCATCTTTACTAGAAAGCACATCGCTGTCAATAAGATTAATCCAATTTGTAGCATGGGCAAAAACCGCGCGCTCAGTATCGTGTACATGTGCAAACATGCCGTGATAGACTGTAGCACTAGGAAGAAGTCCAGCACTATCATACTTATTACCGAATAATACTTTAGCGCCAGTGCCATTGGCAGAGTCAGCCAAGTCTAAAATAGCAGCTGCGCCAGTTCCCTCTACAACAGGAACTTTACCATCTTTATGTGGAAGGGTAACAGTAGCATTACTATCAACGACAAAGTTAAGCTGTACTGTATAAGCTCCTTCAATGTAGTTAATACCATTACTATCTAGTACTATGCCAGCAGTAGAAGATCTAGCATCGCCACCTAAAATGCCGTACAGCTCAGTGAAATTATCATTGATCTTATCACCTCCGGATCTAAGCGTATCGCCAGTTCCGTCGTTTGCAGTAGTGCCTAGATCTAATATTTGCTTTGTCATGTTACCTACTCAGTTGGTTTATTGTAACTATTTATTCGTTATTCTTAAGGACTTCTACTTCGGCTTTTAATTCTTTAATAGCTTCGATCAAAAGACCAACCATGTTACCATATCTAACTGCAAGTGCTCTACCATCTTCTCGTGTATTGTCCACTGTCTCGTAGATAACTTCTGGAAGAACTTCTTGTACTTCCTGCGCAACCACGCCTGTCATAGACTCTGTAGAGCCAATATAGTTAAAGGTTACACCGTTAATCTTAGAAACCTTTTCCAGAGCATTAGGAATGTTCTCGATATTTTCTTTTAATTGTCTATCAGAAAGAGACGCAAATGCTGTTACGTCACCACGTGCAAAAAAGTCTCCATCGTGCTGGAACGTAAAGTTATGTACTCCATTACCATAAATTCTGAATTCATCAGAATCACTATTTCTAATAGAACTAAATCCATCATCTTTTCTAAGCTGAACGTTACCGGTACTATTATCAATAGTAATAGAAGATACGCCGTTACTGCCAGTTGTTACAGTTAATCCTGCATTATCTCCACTAGTAGCGCTACTGAGAATCTGACCTACTACATGAAGCTCTTGCGTGGGTGCATCAGTGCCAATACCAACCTCACCAGTATCAAGAACTGTTAATCTTTTTGTAGTGCCAAGCGTGGAAATGGAGAAGTCACCAGCAGAGTTAGTAGCCAGACGTACATCATAGTCTTCGCCATTGTTATTCTTTAGGTCGATATAGCCTGAGCTAGTAGCGTTAGTAATTTCAATGCCGCCAGTACTAAGAAGCTCTACAGCAGCTGTTGGCGTGCCAGAAGAAACGTTAGATGCACGAATAGTACCATTGACATCCAACTTAGTCTGTGGTGCAGCAACACCAATACCCATATTACCAGCATTATCTAGGTATGCGCCACTCATCAGTCTAAGCTTATTAGACGGTTCATCATACTTAATAAAAGAGTTGTCAGTGCTAATAGCAGCTGCCTGAGCTTTTAAGTATAGTGCATCATCCTGTGATACAAATCTAAATGGACCAGAAGCGTTGTTATCAGAGTAAAGATTAATAGTAGTATTACTGCCTGCACTAAAGTTTGCTGTACTAGCGCCTGTACTAGATCTTACGTCTAACTGATAGCTAGGCGTAGTATCGTTAATGCCAACTTGTCCTGAAGCATTAATAGTAATAATATCATTAGCTGCAGTAGAGTCAAAGTTTAGCGATCCTGCATATACAGTATTGCTTAAACTACCTGGAGTAAGCTTTGCAGAATTAACAGCGCCATCCTGAATCTTGACAGTACTAATTGCATCTGTACCAATTTGAGATGAATCAAAGGCTACTCTAAAATCAGAATCGAGTGCATCCAAAGCACTGTCAATATCTTGCAAAGCTGTGTTGATCTTAGAACCAGCTGTTCTTAAGGTATCGCCATCATTAGCGTTTGGCGCTGTACCCAGATCGATTAGTTGACTAGCGTCGAAGTAAGTTGGCATTACTCATTTCCTATATAAAAATCTTAAATTTATTTATAATCACTCTGTAGAAGATCCTGCTAACATAGCGGCAGAATCAACGTAAGTAAAGTCGTCGAAGAAATTAAACTGGTCTTCATCGAATGTTTCGATTGCATTAGAGAACTTAATGCCTGGGAATGGTGATACTGTATCAAACGTTCCTGAATCAGCACTATCACTAAAGTCTCCACGTGCAGTATTAGAGTCGGACATATTAAAGGCTAATTCACTACTATCTACGTCACTTGACCATCTTGGTGAATTAGGATCCAGTAAATCTGCAATGCTTACATATTGACTATTGTATGGAGAATCAGCAAGAATACCGTCACTCTTTTCGTAGTATGCTTTCTCGTATTCATTATAGAAGTTAAAGGCTTTATTTGCATAAAATCTTCTATCCAAACTAGAATCGGTATGTGTCACTGAGCCAATTCCTCCAAAATCAACAGAAGCTGTAGTCTCAACAGTATTAGATGCAGAGAACTGTCCGAGATCTAGCTCAATAATATCAGTAACTGCAGAAAAAGTTAGTGATGCTATTTCTTCAAAACTATTTTGATAAAAAGCAGCATATCCAGCAGGGTGCAAAAAGTTTTTATAAAACTCAGAATATGCAGATGCTGGAATATCAGTTTTTAATAGAATTGAATAGATTTGATAAAAATACGAATCCTGAATATATTTTTGAGACTGCGCGCCAATTTCGCTTTCTCCAATAATAAACATATCATGTCTAGGTAGGCGCTTTTCTATGTTTGATTGATAAAAATATCTAAAAAATCCGTCTACTGAAAAACTAGTACCTTTTGCTTTATAGAAACTAGGCAATAATTTGTAAGAAAATCCAGGAGAAGGAAAAATATTTGGATCAACATCTGGAACTCTTTCGCGAAACAAAAGATTTGTAATTTCAGCATCAGCTTGATCAATATCTTTAATACTAAAAATTTCATTAATACGATTTCCAAACTGGCCATCGCTATCTAAATATTCATAATAAGCTTCTAAAAATTTTACTAGCTCAGGATACTGTTCACTGAAATGCTCAGGAATTACAGGAGTCACTTGTCCACCATAGGTGGTCACGTCATTTCTGTTATAATCTAGTAAAGTTTTAATATTAGCCATTAATTTGTCACACCTACCGTATTAGTAGCTTGATTGGTATCAGGTATACCACTAGCACTATTTGATCCAATAGTAATCAAAGTATTTCTAAGCGGTTTAAATACTGAATCATCTTTAGGAATAGCGTTGATAGAAATAAAATTATCCCCTGAAAGAATAGACTCTGGTAAAAATCCAGTTAAATTAATAATTCCAGTAGTTGGATTATAGGAGCCAGTATTATCAACTAAAACATTTTGGTCAATGTCAATAATTTGCAATTTAGTAGAATGTAATGGTGCATTTCTAATAGTACAAACTTTAGAATTATACACAAACCTGCTACTAGTAATAATAGATTCATCCGTAGTCATTAAAGGAGAAGCTAAACTATTTAAAAAACTAATTTCGTATGCAGATCTTACAAATGATCCTGCAGTATTTTTAAGTGGGATAAATCTAGATGACATTGTGAGAGAAATATTATTTCCCAAAATAGAAGCATCTGTACCATCTACAATAGTTTGCAATCTAGATTTTCTAATAAGATCATTAAACTTACCGGTATTATTTCCAAAGTATGCACCTATAGCATTTTTAACTTTGCTATTAATACCTTCTGCGGTTAAGTTAGTAGCTGACACGTCATACTTAAATGAAGTTGAGCAGTTAATATATTGAAACGTAGGTTGTACAAACTCTGCTTCTACACCTACGACAGAAAGTGGATCTGTTAAATTAGACTTAATAGCCTGTTCAACTCCGGCAATCTGCGCTGGTGTAAGGGTATCTTCATATACGATAGACACCATAGTTTTACCGTACTTGGCAGGGATATTATCTTCTCCACCCCAAGCATTAATAGACTTAATACCTGGGACTCCGTTAGCAATTACTCCACGGTAATCACTAGGAGCCACTAATCTATTTTGGGCAAGATACGACAAAGGAGCATTTACTCGAATAGACTCTGTAGTTTCTTTATCTGCGCCAAACGCAGACTTTGCTGTTGTGCTAATATTTAAAGGATAAGATACGTTATTAATTGTTAGATTAGGAAAAGAAGGAGTAAAAGTAGAAGCTCCGTTAGCATTTTTACCATTCGTCTTCAAGTACGTCACTCGAATAACTTGACCTTCTTGAGGGTTATTTCCTGTCAAACCACCAATAGCAAAGTTAAATTCCCAGTAACCATTATAGGTTTCTAGTGGAAGATAAAGAGCAGTATTTTCATCAATAGACGAAATAACCTGACCACCAGATGTGGCGTTCGCACTAAAATAACTAGTAAACGTATCGGAGTTAATATCGTCGTATACTTGTACAGCAACAGTAGAAAGATCTAGGTTTTGGTCAGGAACAACATAGACCTGACGATCAGTACCTGGCTCAGCAATAAATGTTTTTACGGTAACCGCACCTTCTAATACCGTTACAGCAGGAGTTCCTAATGGATCAACAAATGTGTAAATACCAGATCCAGTAGTATCATATCCAATATAATCAATAAGAGTTCTAAAGGTATATTCTACACCCTCTACTGTTGAAGTAAACGCCCAACCAGCAGGAAGAGTGATAGTTTCTGGCTTTACTGCTGCAGACTGCAAGTTAACTGAAATATTCAGAGTAGCTCTAGAAGATGTCTTAGATCTTGGAATATAACCAAATGCTAAAGAGTGATTAACTAAAGATGTGCGCAACTGTGCAGTAGGGAGAAACGTTTCATTCAATGCAAAGTTTGCAACTAGTCCGTTAATATGCGTGTTATAGGCTAAAACGTCTAGAATGTTAGAAAGAGCAGATCCTTCAAAGTCGTAGTCTTCAAACTCATCTTTGGCAGAAAGATATTGTTTAAGCGACGCTTTAATATTGTCAAAGTCTAAATCAGACGATTTAATTGTAGTTGCCATGTTTATCTAATCCTCGATACGGAAGTCTCTAGTATTACGATCTCTTGAGTATTGACCACTTTAAATTCTACGCGAATGTCCAGAGAATTTCTATCTGGATTATCATTAACATTAACTACTAAAACAGCAGCTCTTGGTTCATAAAATGCTAAAACATTTCTAATTTCATTTTCTATTACAATAGCATTTTCTTCTGCAGTAAAGTTTTCAAATAGCTTAGATCTTAAATTTGCACCAAATGTTGGATTAAATGGTCTTTCATTATAATTAGTTTGTAGAATTGTTTTTACTGATTGCTTAACTGCACCAGCATCAATTTTTTTATATACATCACCAGTGGTCTTAACCGTAAAGGTTAAGTCTAAATCGCTAAAGTTTCTTTTTCTTGTCGTAATAATTGAAGGTGTTTGTAAGTTTCCATCTTCAATTGCAAGTGATTTAGTGACAGCCATTTAAATTCTTTTCTTATATGATTAATTTTATTTATACTGGAAGAAGCCAAGACCATTACGAATAAACGTTCTGAAGTTAATATCGGTACGCACTTTTCTTTCAAAATTACCACGATAGTAAGAATCTACTTTAGGCATTACTACAATAATTTCTGCATGATATTGTTTACCTTCATAAAAGTAGTTATCTTCTTCTTGAGAAGGCGCGGCTGATACTGGATTAGGATCAATTGTATCAAAGTGAAGAATCAAACCCTGGAACATATGATTGTCTTTCCAGTAATTTGCCAGTTCAAAAGTTTTCCATGGGTCGTTCTGGCCTTTAGCATTTAAAACTTCATACACAACTGCTCTACCTTGTGTGCCTAAATCTCTAATGTCTCCTTGAACTAAAGCTTCAGTCGAATCAGGTTTAACTAACCCTTCAGTCACTGTAAGGCTGTGCTGACTAAACTTTTTATTAGATTTGAATCCTAGAATTAATGGAACTTGGCAATACAGTCTTTTGGCTATTGTCATTCTTTCATCTTTTGTAAGATGATTCATAGTAGATCTAGTGCCTGGCGCATTGATAAACATTGAAATAGGAATACCTTTACCTAACTTTGTTCCTACTTGAATATCTTCTAACTTATGTGGATCATACAAAGGATCAGGAAGTATGCTTCTAGGACTAAATTCTTCTTGGTATCTTATAACTTTATTGGAATTAATAAAAGAATCATAAGCATATTTTTTACTGGCTTTTTCATTAAAGTATGTTCTTACTCTTTTAGGACTAGGAATAAAGTAGTCAGCAGAAATAAGATCTTTAGCAAAGCATGATCCTACAAATGCTCCATCAGCACGATTGTTTGGATCTCTTAAAATAGAACGAGTTTCTCTTGACGTCAAAGTATTTAAGTTAAATTCAACCATTTGTAAAATCTCCATCCCCAAACGTATCTGGCCTACTTACAGTATTATCTGTGGTTGCTTTCCCTGAAGATCCGTCAGATCCCTTTACACTGTTAGAAATGGTACTATTATCAACAGTTACTTTTCTAACACCTAAAGTCTTAGTCTTGTTAAGAGCTTCAGACATAATACTTGTAGTTGGTTTAGCAGTAGTAGAAGCTGATTGCTCTGTGACGCTAGCACTTCCTCCACCGCTTCCGTTTCCAAATCCAGCAACAACAGCAGTGGTTGCTGTATCTGCATTACCATTAACGTTACCTTTAAGGTCTCCGACAAATCCATCTGCTCTAACTGTTGTAGCATCTACTGTTTCTGAGTGGGTTGACTTAGCATAGATCACATGGTTCTCACCACCAATAGTACCATTTGCACCAGCAACAGTAACACAACTGCCTACCATAAAGTTTTCTGGTGCAGAAGAAGTAATACGCTCTTCAGCCGTTTCACGAATCTCAGTACCAGCAATCATTTCAATATCTTCTTCTGCAGAAATCTTAACACCACCCTTAGCTACAACATGGGTATCTGCCATGCTTTCTACAGTATAGTTGCCCAGTACGACCTCGGACTTATTGCCCTGTGTTGTAACTACTCTATCGCCTACAAAGTTCTCGATCTTTTCTTGTTTAATCTCTTCAACTTGTTTGCCCTGAGTAGTAACAGTAAAGTTATTGCAATTAATATTAAAGTCACCAGTTACATTTAAGTTAAGATTTCCGTTATATTGAATATCGCCATTGCCATTTACAACCATAACAAAATCATCACCAACTAACTTAACCATTTTACCCACAGAGTTAAGTAAAAAAGTTGTAGCTTCTTTTCCGTCAGGATACATTTCAATAGCGCTACCGTCTTTGTGCACATATGATAGTCTTTCTGCACTTGAAGTATCATCAATTTCTATACGATGGCCAGAAGAAGTTTCCTCAACTTTATTGTAAGGATACTTAGGTTGCCAATCATTTTTAATACCTAGGTCTATTCCTGCCGGAGCATCCGCTGCTAACTTAACATACGGCTCCCATTCTTCTCTAGCGGCCTTATTAGTCGTCGGCGCATCTTGATATGGCTGGGTAGGATACTGCTCTTCTGGATCCTTAAATCCTGTAGACATTATTTAAATCCTCTCGCTCTACTTAAGTTTATGAGAGTTTCAATTGAAACCGCTCCTAGGCTTTTTGCTTGTTTGATAGTTAGTGTATTTCTGCTGCCGAATGCTTTTTCAACATAAGATACCACATTAAATCCAGGATCATAAGCTGTATCATTAATATCGCTATGACCCCACGCCTGTCCGCCTGGAACAATAGTATAAAACACTTTCATAAATTTATTGAAAGTTTTCCACTGAGCTGGACTACATGTGTCAATATCTTGATATCCATTATTATATCCACCTACAAAAGCAATACTAATACTGCGATCTAAATGATTAGCCACTGGCGTATGATTAGTAATTTTATTAATATCTTGACAGATTTGAATTTTTCCATCTTGTAAAATTAATAAGTGAAATGGAACATCATCAATGTCTAAATTTGTAGAATACCAATTGATTAAATCTTGGCGTTCAAATTTTTGTCTATAATCGGTTTTAGTATTATATACAATAACCTCAGTATATTCTCTATAAGAAAATCGCAAGTACGTTTCAAGTTCTTCACTAGTTTCAATGTAATCACCTTCAGATATTTCTGTAGAAAGAAATACTGGAGTTTTATCGAATTCAAAATTAGTTGTGTAATTTTTAACTGATGCGTCAATTAATTTAGAAAAATCTAAACTAGAACTATTACGATTAGTTTCAGGAGATGTTTTATATTTTTCTTCTAATCGCGTTGATTCTGGATTAGCATAGACATATTGATCTTCAGATTCCGACGTCCATTCTTCGCCAGCACCTAAAGGATTAGGCGTATCAGTGCCACCGGTTCCTTGTACACCATCAGCATCTGTATTTAATTGTATATTATTAGAGTTGCTCGACGTTTGTGAATATGTTATTGACATTATATTATCCTAGTAAAGACGATGCTGTGACTGTTTTATTTCTAACTGAGGCTGGCACGGACTTAGAAAGTCTTGTAGGCTGAAAATGAACAGAATCATTACTAACAGGATTATTTAACCCGTACTTATTCATAATCGGTTTAACTTTATTATAGTATGCAGTAGAATCCCAATTTGCGGTTTTGCCACCATTAGTGATAATAGCAACATCTCCAGCCATACCGTAGTTATGCCAACTGTATCCGCCTGGTGCAGCTTTAATGCCTTGAGCCCTTAACATATTACTTCTTTCAGGTGTTCTATATCCCTCAGTAACGGTCAAAAATTCTCCATCAGATGCGTAAGTATTATTATATTCTTTAATTGCACCTGCAAAAGATCCTTGGACTGAAGGATCCATTGAGTTAATTTGATTTGCAGTTCTTTGTGCTTGTCCAGGAGTCATATTAGGAAAATCTTCAGCAGTGTATGGACCGGAGCCTTTTACAATTTCTGGCAAAGATTCTTCAGAAGCTGTATTTAAACTATTTCCTAATGCTTCAGCTGAACTTTTACCTGCGCTACTTCCGCTTCCTCCTCCAGTAGTATTACTGTACACTACCTTTTGATCTTTAGAGTATACTATACTAGAGTTGCAAAAAATTAATGCCAAATCACTTGAATGTGATCCACTAGAACCAGACACCGTGGTACCGTCATACCGAGTTAACCCACTCTTTTTAGATGGTTTCGTTCCATCAACGTATGTATTAGGTTCAGCCTTAGCTTGCCCAGGAGCCAGTCCACCAGGAGATAATGGTTTACTATCTCCTTCTCCTTCTGTGGAATTAGAAGATCCTTGCTCAGATTGCGGAGGCTGTTTATTATGTTCAATCTTTTCATTATTAATTACTTCAGTGCCTTGTACATCAAACTCATTACCATAAGGCTGTTGCACATCAAACTCATTACCATATTCACTATTAAGATCTTTTTCAATATTTCCTTTTACAATATCTTTAGCATCTTGAGTTTCTGAACGAAGAACTGCAGGTGTATTTTTAGCTTTAAAATCAGGGGCAATACTAGCGTTTACAGAACTATAGCTTGCAGCCTGCGATTTTTGAAACTTTTCGTGTGCATTTGGATTTGCTGCCATTATGTGTTATTCCTATCCATATACTCGTATGCTGTATCTATTGTAGAATTTTCTCCAGAAAACTTAATAATAAATTCGTGAAAAATACTTGCAGCCTGTTCTATAGTTTTTGCTTGCTTAAATGCTTTACCATTAAAATTAGAATTGTGGTTTATTTCCTTTAATAAAAATTCTGTTTGTGTTTCTACAGAAGTTCTGTTTAAACCTTTCCTGAAACAATACTCATTAAACTTAAGTAAATCTACACCAATAAAATTGTATATTCCAAAAGGTTGAGTATTAATTGGATCAGTTCTAATTGTATAATCAGTAGCATTTTTTAACTTAGGAGGATTTGTAATCTTAGCCATATTAAATAGTTCCTTCCTGAGATTTAACCCAAGCAGCCATAACCGACGCTGCTTCATCTGTCATGCCGTCTTGCTTTGCCATATCAAATACTATATTTTCGGTAGCTGTATTTACTGATATAACTGAAGAATTTCCTGCTCTTTGATAAGAAGCTTGCCCTATAGTAGACTCGATCGAAGATGGTTGAATTTTGGCGTCAGGAGTAATATCATCTCCTGGTGGTAATTCAGTCTTCGGTATTGTACCAAGAATAATTGGATTTTGTGAATGATTGCCATCTAAAAACATACCAAAAACCCAGCACCCCTGCTGAATACCTGTGGGGCTTCTGCCAATACCAGATACTCCACCATAGGTCGGAGGTACTAGTACTGTAGCCCATGGTAACTTTTCAATAGGTACTTCATCCAAATATGCATTATGGAGACCAAATATACGTACTCGAACTCTTCCTAAGAATTCAGGGTCATTGCGGTTATCTTCTACAACACCTAGAAACCATCTAACGTCGTCACCATAAAATTCTTTTTGAATAGTGTTTAATAAATCTGCCATTAATTAAACCTTATTTAACTTTCCATCTTCTTCAGATAGCGCTGATAGCGTATCGCTTTTAGTTACTGTTAATGTTGACGTCCATTGATTGTTAAAAATCACATGTTTAATTGCATATATTAAATAATTACCAGATCTTTTTTTATCTTTTATTTGATCTTTAGTTGTATCATCGCGGTCAGCTGGAATATCTTTTGTAATATACACATCAACCATTTTGCCTAATCGATCAAGTCCTAACTCTAATCCAGGAACTGCAATATTAATAGGAGATTGCGCCATAAAATTATAAAGGGCCTGAGATTCGCCTTTCTTTTTATGCTTTTCCATATCTTCTTCTTCATTATAAGAAAACATGCCATCGTCAAATAACTTACGAGTAGCTATCTGAGTAGAATATGAATTTTGGCCTTCATGATAAGGCCTGCCAGTAGAAAATGCTGGGTCGTAGTTATGTTCAGTTGTGCCATTAGGCTTAGGAAGTTTATCTAATGCTGTGGGAAGATCAAAAACTTTTTCATAACTGCCAAGCTCATAGGTATCTACGTAGTTATAGTATGCGCCATATACATTACGTGTCATTGCCAATAAAGTATCTTCATTATTACCAATTGAATATCCAGATATCTTTTTAGCAAGAATGTTGTAATCTTCTCTACCACCAACTTCTGCGTCAGAGGTTCTTGCAAATATATATGGATCATTGTTATTGAATGCAGATTGATTTAATAATGTTTCTAAACTTTTTAGCTGAAGATTATTATCGACCATCGTAGAATACAAATAGAAAGGTGATCCAGCTGAGGTAGTACATCTACTAGTCATCCACATTGCAGCTGCTAGTGGTGTAATAGTGAAAGGAAAAACCACTCTCATTTGGCTTTGATAAGAGGATTCAGTATCAACACTTACTCCGAGCTGTTCTTCACATATAGAGTTAGCAATTTCTTCTGGTTTACCTTCATAGAACTTACTAAATCTAGTAGTGTTATTAAGCATTCCATGTTCTTCAATTAACTTAATTACATATGTAGAAGTACCATCATTAAGTTTTTGCCCAAGCTCAACGCCCATACAAATAAACTCTTTAGTAATAATAGGATTTAATTCCTTATCAATCACTACAAGAGTAACTCTTTCTTGACCAATAAATGGTGCGGCGTTAGACGCATTAGAGGAATCAATAATAATAAGCTGTGCAGTCATATAAGGTAAACCGATGTTCTCAAAGATTTTAATCTCTGGAACAATAGCAGATATATCTTTAGTAGCAAATCTAGAAGAGGATACGAATACCTTAGTCTGACCTACATAATATGGAGTAAAGTCTTGTACCTGTGCCATTAGTAACCACTCGAGCTCGAAGACGAAGTAGATGATACTGCTACATTAGTATCAGGCACAGCAGTATAAGCACTTACTCCAGAGGATGCTGACGTAGAAATAATTTCTTCACTTAAAGATTCACCGAGGATTTTTCTAAACTGAGCATCAAATTCCTGAACCACTTCTGGCTTAAGCACTTTAATAGTTTTTAACGCAGCATTTTGTCTAACATACTTTTCTAAATATGTTACCGGTGTCAATATTGCCGGCTCTAAGTCATCATAGTTAGATGTAATATATGCATCAAACCTAGTTTTTAATTCATCGTAAGCTTCATCTTTAGATGTAGTATCTGTAATAGTTACTGATTCTAATGTTCCGGATTGATTAAAGACTGTAACAGTAGAAGAAGACGATCCTGGAATATTAGTAGGACCGTATAATACCTTATAAAAAGTTTTCTCAGTAGGAGGATTAGCTGCAAGTGCTGCGCCAAATGCAAGTTGGCCGATAAGAGTAGAAAGGTCTAATTGACCTAAAGCTTCTGCTGCTACGTATGCATCTGACTGCGCTTGAGTTAGAATAGTCATAGCTACTAAAGTAGGAGCATATGTTGCTACAGTTGAGTGTCCGCCAGCAGTAGCGATACCTTGAAAGGTTGCTGTTTGGGTAGCTACATTAGCAGCAGCTGCAGTATAATCGTCTACATAGTATTTAAGCAATGTGCCAATATTATCTGAGCTAGCGCCTCCAGCAATATCAATAAGTTTATCTACTAAGAAGAAATAATCAAACTCTGCTTTAATTCTATTCAATGGAATGTCTGCTGCAACTGAGGCTGCAGAAGCTTGATATTTAGGGAGGTTATACCCAATAATAGAAGCAAAAGCATTTATAATTGCTGTAGTATAATTGGGATCAGCATTAGTCTGTCTAAGGATCGTGGTAAACAGAATATTAAATTCACCTAAGCTAATAGGTAATCCAGTTTGTTGTTTTTGAGTTACTAGTTGTAATGCAGTAAACAGAAGTACAAGAATGTTTGCTCCAGGAAGCAGGTTACCTAATAAAGCCGCTGTATTTGCTTCACTAAGTGTTAGATCTAAATCTAAGTTGTCAAAGGTTGAAAGCGTAACTCCTGTATCTAGATCAAATAACCAAGAACCAGCAGTAGTAGCACCATCTGCAGGATTGCTAGTATCTTCAATAGCATACGTAGTAGTATTAACCTCAAAGTTTTTTAATGGTGATACTGAGGTTGCGCTAGTTGCTAATGCAATTTGTTCAGCTAAGCTCTCAAGAGATAATTGTCCAGCAGCCGCTGCGCCATCATATGTTGCCTTTTCTAAAGACGTCATTTGTCCTACTGCGACAAGCGCAGTAGTCAGAGCCGGAACAGTTCCATATGCAGTAAACTGAGGAACAAGAATTAATTGTTCTGCTGCAACAATACCAGCAATAGTGGTTGCGTCCGGTACAGGGTTAGTAGTACTAGTAGCTGAGGTTGGATCAAAATATATTGCTAGGTTTGTTAAATTTCCAGATGTAAGATCCGCAGTTGGGTTAATGTAATAATAGTTTGTCGGGCTATACGTAATAGGAATATGGAATCGCTGCACATACGGAGCACGCGGGAATACATCTACATGCTCACCATCAGCATTTTCGTAATGGTCTTTCGAATTATATTCATCAATAACTCGGTCAATTTTCATAGACGGAGACCCACTAGTCTCATCATTTGCATCTACAACAATTCTAATACTTTCAGCATCTTCATCATTTTCAAATTGAAGAATAGCAGTAGCGCTTTCATTAGGTCCAGGATCTGGATTAGGAATTAATTTAATAATAATTTGGCCCATGTCTGGACGACGTCTAATAATTTGACCGTGTGCACCAGAATTAAGTCCTCTAATAATATCACCTAACTGAAATCTTCCAGTCATACTTTCACGAGTAACTAATACTTGGTGTGGGTATTCTTCTTTTGCTTTTTTAGTAATAGCCTGATTTGATAAAGGCCAGCCTCTTAACTTAACATCATCATTCATTAAAAAGAAAGTCCAGTAATAGTCTGGAGTTCCGTATAAATCTTGAGAAACAGTGTCTGGTCTATCACCATTTTTTATAGAGTATTCAGTATAAAAAGCACCATCATCTTTTGCTCTATCAACTAAATCAATATAAACACCAATATCTTGGGTAATTGCAGTGCTAGATTGTCCGCCAAAAGGATATCTAATTTTTGGATAATTCTTAAAGTACGGCATTAGAATCCCTTTTCAATTTCTTTTTTGTCCAACGGTCTTTCTTCCATGAAGTTCAGAGATAGTTGAGTTTCATTAAATCTACCGTCTTTGAAGAACGAGGAAGATCGTGGGTTAAACACAGTACTAACACTAGTTAAGTAGCATGGAAGAAGTTTAGGCGCGTCCGCCATAATTTTTCCATCATAAAACATTTTAATATCAAATGTTGTAGGAAACTTATATGCTAATCCTATACCAATTTTTTCTGGGTAAGCGTTAATACGAAAGAACTTAACGATGTTATTGATTGCTGTAGCTTCTGCTGCAGTTGAAGGTGACATTAAAAACGTAAAAGTAAAGTTACGAATAGCTACGTCACGGAACAGGGAGCGCTTATGCGGATT
>PDMW01010803.1_pt1 | contig 48096 bp, 40 predicted proteins | sample 1515511 | NCBI WGS metagenome assembly PDMW01 (sample SAMN07343023, study PRJNA328102) | Marine metagenome, whole genome shotgun sequencing project. | biome: marine; feature: bay; material: water; isolation source: viruses from water sample < 0.22 micron filtered, nuclease treated, low... ... | reverse complement strand
ACGATGCAGTCGACGTTGAAGTCCACAATGCAGTCAGCAATGCAATAGAGGAGACTCCATGAGCATGAATAACGAACCCTACTATGAAGTTTTTTTTACAATCTACAACACAGTCAACTGTGCATTCTACTATGAAGTCAGCCGTGGAATCCGCTATGCAGTCCAAGATGCATTCTACGATACAGTCCACAATGCAGTCATCAATGCAGTCGACGATGAAATCTACAATAAAGAAAAGAAGACTTAATACTATGCCGTCTGCAATGCATACTTCGGTGAAGTCAATTATGCGACATGAAAGTGATGGCAAAAACACAGTTTACTACGAAGTCAGCAATGCTATGTTTCGGCAGCAAGGATTAATGCCAAACTAAGTAAAATATTAAACAGTTTAAAAACAATCAAAATGAAGGAGACAAAAATGACTGATATGCTTGGTGCAGAAATTAATATTGGAGACGTTGTCATCTACCCTGGTGGCAATGCAAGATATGGTGGACTCAAGCTTATCGTGGGCGTCGTATCAAAGATGACGCCCAAGAGAGCAACAATTGCATACTGCAATATGGACTCTGATGGTAGTTCTGTAAAGACAGCATCAAAGACTGGAGCAAAGATTCTTGTTGCCAACTACAAGTTTGTAACAGAATCTGAGGCAGTCAAGGGGATTCTAACATTTTTACAGGATTTGTAACAAAAGTAATATGTCACTACAAACACCTAAGCTTAATAAAGAACAGAGAGCATATCAACATGCCAGAGACTGGTGGAATATCTTTGGAGGTTTCTTTATAGGCAAAATCCTAGGTTTCATTTTAGGATTCGAGCTCGCGAGTTATATCTTATGACACTTCCTATTCTACTTTCAAAGTTGCCTGAGCGGTTTCAGTGGACCCCTCACAACCTTCTTGCACACCCCTTATCAGAATTTTTGTTCCAGATTGGACTTGATCACTGGAGCAATCTCGTTCACGACTGGACAATTCCGGTACACGAACCAGGAACAGGTAGAGGCTAAAGTGACAAAACAAGAATACAGCTCACTAGTAAAGGATTTGTCTGTTGACATGATTCGAAGAAACGAATCCTTTACTATGGTGTTTGGCATTGAGGCCTATTCCCGTCTTACTTGCCACATTTACTATGATCACACCATTGACAAAATCTGTATATTCAAATACAGATTCGTAGATGGCGATGAGTTCCAATCAATTCAGAAGCTTGACACTATTGAATCAGGACATGTTTTCTTTAAGCGTGTGTATCCAGAAGCTTCCGACTATAGCTCAATCAAGAAGATGATTGTAGCTGGTTGGGACTTTTGTTTCAGTGACTGGAGCGACAGAGGGGTTCCTCATCCTAGATATCATAGGTAAACAAATTGCTATTATGATGTACTAATAGCATTCAATACAAATCTTTTAACCTTCTATTTGCCAATAGAATAAGGATTAACAATGGCAGAAGATAAGCTAAACAAACTGCAAGACTACTACTTGCAGGACAGACTGGATGAGATCGATCCAGACTATCTGTACTTTGAGGAAAAGAAGATTGATGAGTCAGACCTGGATAGGGTTCTTGGTCTTCTAGACCTAGGCTTTGACAAAGCACTTCCAAATCCACACAACAGCATTATCCTCTACATTGTTGCCCTCTCTGATGAGTTTGACTTTGACAGAGAAAGATGTGATGTCAGTGGTGGTGCACCTCCGGATAAAGATGGTATACATCGCAGTCCCTTCTAGGTGAGAGCCTAGTCGAATAATCATGTGAATTGCTGGGAAGCCTAGAACAGGTAATCAGCAGCCAAGCCTCGCAAGAGGAAGGTTCAACGACTATCGCCGGGAGGCGAGTACACTCAAGTGAGTGGAAGCGCATGACATCCCAACAGGTAAAGCTGGGGATGATGATATAGTCTGCTCTGCATGGGGACATGCAGCTGGTTTCGTACCGGGCAACAACTAACGACTGTTGCCGAACATAAAGGATCGACGTAGACTTCCTTGCAGCCCAAAGGCATGATGCAATCAATGTTCTCAAGGAGATCTGGGGCGAAGACAGGAGTGCCTACATTGGCACATACAGCACTCTCAAGCCCAAGGGTATTGTAGACAAGTGGTACAGCGTCAACGAGCCAGCCCCCATGGAGGCTGGCCTTACTGACGCTCAGAAGGATGCATGGTTTAAGAAGAAGATGTCTTGGAACAAGCAGAAGACCCAGGTTAAGTCTTTGATTCCAGATGCCGTGCAGGGTGCTGAGCCCACATGGCAGAAGGCCCTAGACGCCAATCCTGAGCTTTCTGAAGTCAATGCAGACCTCACACACGATGCCCCCGTCTTGGAGGGGCTGACAATCGGTGCAGGCATTCATGCAGGTGGCGTGGTCATCAGCAATGAGCCCATCATCAACAGGTGCCCAATCCGAATCAAGAAAGAGAAGAAGAAGGTTGATGGAAAGAATGTAGAAGTCAAGAAGATGGTTACAGAGTGGGACAAGGATGAGCTAGAAGACCCACGTGTTTCTCTGCTGAAGTATGATGCACTGTCAATCAAGAACCTTGACATTGTGTTTGAATGCTTTAGGCTAATCAAGGAAAACCATGGAGAGGATCTTGATCTTCATGAAGACATGCCTGACGGCGAGAAGGCTGTATACGACAACATGATGGCTGGCCTTCTGTCTGGTGGGTTTCAGATTGAGACATCAGATGGAATGGCTGATGTCATCCAGAAGATTGACCCAACCTGCATTGAGCATCTTGCAGTTGTCTTGGCTCTCTATAGGCCGGGACCACTGTCTGCAGGCATGCCCGACCAGTACCAAAGAAACCGCATTAGCGGCAAGGCTCCTGACGATATGCATCCTTTGGTTGCACAAGTTTTGAGCTCTACTCACTACACAATTATCTATCAGGAAACCCTGATGCAGATCTTTGAAAAGATTGGTGGTTTCAATTCTGATGATGCACTAATGGCGATGAGGCATTGCGCGAAGAAGAAAGAAGACAAGATGGCAAAGCTCAAGCCTCAGTTTGTAAGTGGTTCCATTTCCAATGGGCTTACTAGCGGACAGGCTACATCTTTGTGGGATGACATTATTGGATTCGCTGCGTAAAGAATATTTGTAGAAACAGCATTTAATAAATTGCTCTGTTATATTGAAAGCAGAGGTAGACAAAAATGATTTCAGTTAACCAAACATACTTCAACACAATTGACACCGAGCAGAAAGCATACTGGCTTGGTTACATGTTTGCTGATGGCTACTCAGCTGTCAAGGCACCATGGACTGTGGTTGTCCAAACCATTGACATCGATCATCTAAAACTTTTAGCAGATGATATCGAATATGGTGGGACACTTAAGTACCCCAAAACACCTAGTGGCTTTGGCAGCAAGACTCAGTCTGCTCGATTGGTTGTATGTAGAAAGAAAATGTGTGTAGCTCTAAATGACCTAGGCAAGAACAACTTAACATTGCCAAAGTTAAATCCAGAACTGTCAAGACATTTCCTTAGAGGAATGTTTGACGGAGATGGAAGCTTCACCTTCAAAGCTGACAATTACACCACAAAGAATGGTGTTCGATATGGGCCATATGCCAAAGCAGGCTGGAGCATTATTCTTCACAAGAGGCATCTTCGCTTCTTCGAGGACGCCCTGTCTGAGCTTGGAGTAAACTACCATATCGCAAACAGCAAAACTGAATACATGAAGTACATCAAAGTGTCTTCTTGGAATGCAATCCAGAAGATATACAACTACATGTACCTTGACTCCACTCGGTCTCTTGACAGAAAGAGAAACAAGATGGAGTCAGCAATTAACTACTACGTTTCTACAAAGTAATGCGCCATGGTGTGGCAACACATCATGCAAACCCAGAATATGCTGGAAACCCCTTAGAGCTCTACACAGGAGGCGACGTTTGAAAAGACGTCGCTGTGCTTAAAGTTGTAGAGATTGGGCCATCAGCAGGGATAGGTCTAAGTGCTTATGCATATGACAAGCCCCCAGAGACTACCAATGGGTACCCCTAGTGGGTAATGGTATAGTCCAGACCCTGTATAAATATGGCGAAAGCCAGGGTATTAATCGACGCTTTCAACAAGTCACACTCCATTGCTTATGCTCGTTTGACATATGTAACAATGTGGCTTAAGACCTTCTACCCAGAAGAGTTCTTCTGTGCGCTAATGACAATCAGGTCAACTCTTGATGGATCTGCTGCTTGGCAAACCAAAGCTGGCAAATACATTCAGGAAGCAAACATCTTTGATGTTCAGGTCAAAGAGCCATCAGTAAACCATTCTGGTGAAAGCTTTAACATTGTTGGAAACAATATCTACTTTGGTTTCTCTGGAATCAAGGACGTTGGGTCCTCAGCCTCTCAGACTATTGAGAAGCTAAGAGGCGATAGGCCTTTCAAAGACATTGATGACTTTGTTGTCAGATGTATCTCTAAGGTAAACAAGGGAACTGCAGAGGCACTTGCTTTTTCTGGTGCATTTTCTCAGTTGGGATACTATGGTATTGATCTTGGAAACAAGATGGGAGACCTTTACAAATACTGGAGAGATAGAGTTGCATACCAAGACCACTTGATTGCAACCCAAGAAAGACTTGAGTTCAGAGAGTTTGTCACTCCACTGATTGATGAAAGAAAGAAACTAAGAGCAATGTTTAAGCGAAAGAAATACGAAGCCATGGACTTTGCTACGAAGTCTTGCCTTCCAGAATGGAAGAGACTGCAAGAACTTGAAGTCGAAACAATTGACTTCTTGGGAGAGGAAAGGCCATTTAAGAAGATGCCAGCTTTGAGACCAAAGAAAGAGCCAGTAAGACCCAAGCTCTTGAGGGCTCCACCTAGAATCTCAATCCCTGACATGATCAAGCAGGCAACATATCTTGGCTGCTATCTCACAGACAGAGATCTCTGTGATGAGTGTTTTCCAAGCGTCCCCAATCTCACCTTCGCAAAGAAACACATCATGAATGGGAATGCATATGGCTCTGCATCTGCATCTGTAATTTCTGTAGAGTTGAAAAAGCAAAGCAATGGAAGACAGAGCATTCGTGCCACGCTTGCACATGGAGAAACCATTGTCAATGCCTATGTCAACAGGAAAGATCACACCAAGAAGGGCGACCTTCCGTCGCCTGGTGAAATCGTATTCATCAAGTACAGAGGCAAGACAATTGAAACCAATGATGGAGAGCTCAAGGTCTCTCTAAGCATCAACCACCTACATGTATATGGTGCAGAGAAACCTTTTTGCACAAGTCAATACAAAAGGAAAAATTATGGAAGAAACAGATAACAAACTTAGAAACTACATGAAGACTCAATCTGCTCATCTCATGGAGCTTTCTAGCGCGACAACAAAGCTAAGTGCAGATCTGGAATGGCTGTTTATCCAGCTCAGTAAAGCTTCCTTGGCGCCTTTCTGCGAAGGCCTAATTGTAGCACTCGATCTAGATGCCGAGCAATCCGAGCTTGTTCGTCGGGCCTCTAAAGCAAATCTTTTTGATCTATCTTCGGAGTCTTACAAAAAGTTTATCGAGAAGTATATCATCGCCTTGGAGGAAGAAGCACAGAAAGTCTTGTCTCAAAACGCAATTTCTAAGTCTGAGGAACTGGAAAGCTCCGGAGTCCGTTTTGAGTAGCAAGGACGCAACTTGGTCTTTTGCCAAAGTCCTAGAGGAAGTGATTAGCTATCCTAGTCTTAGAGAGCCAAAGCCTCCTACGCTTTGGCCTTCTTCTGCTACCTCTATCCGGATAGCAGACAATGGTGAAGAGGTTGTCGGTGGCGCCTGCAGGCGTGCTACCGCAATCTCTTATATCAAGAGACTAAGAAGCTTTATGCCAGATAAGCTGTCTGACTTTCATCATATTATCCTAAAGGATATTGATGAGATTCCTGTTGAGAGATCAATGGAGCTTCGAAGAATGGGAGAGCTTGGAAACGTGTTTGAGGACTGGCTTATCAACGATACAAAGCGTTCTGGCCTCTATTACGACGACCAGTGTCCAGTCTACTACCACGAAGCAAGATTTTCAGGCAAGGTTGATATTTGTTTGTTCCGTCCAGAAACAAACAAATATGTCCTAGCAGAGGTCAAAAGCATTTCTCCCTATTGGGTTGATCAATGCATCGGTACAAGTTGGATGATTAAAAATCAGAGAGAAGCAAAGCCCAGAATCAAACATCTTCTTCAGATTGCTTTTTATCACTGGCACAAAACTTCTTCTTCCCCAGACAGCTATGAGCACTCTAAGCTGATTTATGTCGGCAGAGCCCATGGAGAAATGGGAGAGTACAACGTAGACGTTCGACTTGAGGACGACGGTAAGGAGTATGTCTGGTACCAACAAGTTAGACCTCATACTTTTCCATGGAGAAACTCAGGGTATACTATTTGCTCCATGATGGAAAGTGCAAAGGGCATTCTGGCTACTGTCAAGAATGGAGGTCTTCCAAAGCGAGACTTTGATTGGATTCTTACCGAAGAAACTATTCAAAAAATGTACAAGAATGGTGAACTCCCAGCAGGCCAAGCAGCCAAGTTTGAAAAAAGAAAAGCACAAATTGAATACAACAATTCTGTAGATCCAACAAACAAAAAACTTACTAAAGAATACGAAGACTCTATTAAGAGTTACAATGAGGATCCTGAAAACAATCCTCGTCCCAAAAAGCCCACTATGTTGAAGCCGAAAAGAGTAAACAAAAGAATCGAAAGATTCAACAAAGTTTGCGAATTGTGTGATTACACAACATTCTGCTTTGACGAAAAAGGCTTTGCTCACGCAGATTAAAACAACAACCCCGCCCAACTACTGGGCGGGGTTAACTTGCAAACCAAAAGTTAACAATACAAGTAAAGGAATACGAATGACAACGTATTTTATGATTAAGGTCTACTGGAAAAACTCATATGGAGACAAGTGCTACTTTAGTTCAGAGTTTGGCCCCTACTTGAAAAAGTCTCACGCAACTCAAGTTATGATTGACATGGACCTCAATCTGCTTCTTTGTCATCATCGACACAATAAGCTGTTTTACGAAATCGTTGAAATTTGTAATTCCTTTGAAGGTCACTTGCAGGTTCAAGTTCACGATACTAAAATTGCATTCATCAGGAGAGAAAAATGAATATCAAGAACGTAGAAGAACTGGTTCCAGAAATCAAAAGAAGACTAGTAGACTACTTGTCTACCCAGAACATCTTTCCGTCCGCAGGAAAGCCAGTTTTGTGTTTCGCACACAATGAAAACACTCCATCAATGTATCTTCTTGATCGTGATCTTGTACCAAAGATGTATTGCCAGGGATCTTGCAAGAGGGCTTTTAGTACTTTTGATGCATACTCTATCTTGGAAAACAAGAACATTGAAGGTGATGGGTTTGTCCAGGCAGTAGAAGATCTATCTAAGAGATTCAATCTTTCCATTCGATACGGAATAGAAACCGAAACCGACAAGGCTCGTCGACTTGATCGACAGCTTATCTCCGAAATTGCAGACATGCTAGATCCAGATCCATGCAAGGAGTACATGAAGTCTCGCAATTGGCTAGACGAAGAAGGAAGGTCCCTTATTTCTTATGGCTCTGCTGACCCCGACGAGATCAGATCCAACCTTATTGCAAAGGGATGGGATCCGCAGATTGTTTCATCTCGCAAAGGTCTGCTTCCCTCTGGGTCTCCCGTCCAGTATGTTGGACCAACCATGACGACCTTCGTCATTAGAGACTACAATGGCAATCCAATTGCTTTTAACTCAAGACAAGACAAGTCTTATGAAGGGAATCGCAAGTGGATCAATACTCCTAGCACCACTATCTTCACAAAGAAGAACGCCCTCATGGGCATCGATGTCGCTGTAAAGAGTGCAAGAACAAAAGGACTTTATCTTGTTGAGGGACTAGGCGAAGTTCTCCAGCTTAACAGAATTGGAATCAACAATGTCGCTGCTGTTGGCTCTGCCAACTTGTCAGCTGAGCAGCTTAGACTGATCAAGAAGATTGGCATTCGAAGAGTTTGCCTTGCATTTGACTGGGACAATGCTGGCCAAGAGGGGATCCAGCGTGCCATTGACAAGCACGCTGGAACCAGTTTGGAGCTAAAGGTCCTGATGCCTCCAACAGATTGCAGCACAAAAGATCTTGACGAGTATTTGATTGACGCTGCTGATGCAGACTCCTTTAACAAGCTCAAAAGAGTTAGTGCATTCGAATGGTCTCTCTCTCGGGTTGAAGACGGAACAGATCCTTTGGATATTGTCGACAAGATGATCCCCGCTATCGCACTTGAAACCATGTCGTCAAGGCGAGAGGTAATGCTTCGGTCTCTTGAGCTGAAGACTAAAATCTCATATTTCAGTTTGCTTCAGGACGTTAATAGAATTCTAAACTCTGTTGAAGACGAAAAGAATGGGAGGTTCCTTGCCACCTTGGACGAGTACGTTCAGGGTGCAAAGAAGGATCCATCGCAGATTGATACTTTGCTAATTCAACATCAGTCCGAACTGAACAAGATCAGCAATGACTATGGCAAGATCACCTATGGGAGAGACTATCAGTTGGAAAAGTTTGACTCTCACGAACTCAGACAGAAGCAGCTTTCTGAAATGGATGGTGGTTCTGAATTCAATATGAAGTTCTGGCCAGAGTTCAAGGCATGCTTTAACAACTGCAACTGGACAGAAGGAGTCCTTGGCCTACTCGGCGGTAAAGCACACCATGGAAAATCTGCTGTCTTGAGAAGCATGGGTTGCGACATTGTTGTCAATGACCCTGACTCTATTGTGATCTTCCACCTTACAGACGACGCTTATACTAGCGTCGTCCCTATGTTCCAGTCCATGATGAGCTTCATGACAAGAGATGTCAATACATCACCAAGTATGATGTTGGCTCACTTTTCTCAGCCTCACAAAATCCGAAATGAACTCATTAGAGAGGAGTACGAAAGAACAAGAAGGCTTTTCCGAGACTACGTTCGCAATGAAAGACTAATCATGCTGGACAGAGTAGAGGGAAAAAAGATTGCAGTTCTCCAGCAAATGCTTGAGTATGTAAGAAATAGATACCCAGACAAGAAGCTAATGGTCATCCAGGACAACATGTATAACTCTGCACTTGCCAGCTCAAACTCAACAAGTCGCAATGACAAGCTAACAGAACATACAGACATCCTGACAGACTTCAGCGTCAATTACAAGTGCGCTTTTATGTGTACCGCAGAGTATCGCAAGGTGCAGCTAGTGGATGACATGAACCAGCTCAAGTGGCCAACAATGGATGAGCTTGCTGATGCTCGCGAGGTCCAGTATAGACCTCATATTATCGCCCACGTCATCAACGATGTTGTTGTTAGAGGTTCTGGAGCCCAGTTTACTTGGCGAGACGATCACGGCCAGACTAGGCCACAGCTTGCTATCAAGATGGAAAAGAACAAACTTACCGGTGTCAACTCTGATAAGGTTGGCATTTTGAAGCTAAATCTAAACCCAAGAGATCTCACTCTTATGTCTCCTGCGGTAGTGGAAAGAATTAACGCTCCAGTAGAGTCTACGGATCTAGGGTTTTCTTACTCTGAATATTAAATCTTAACAAAACAAAGGAAAAAATGGGACTATTAAAAAAAGGAAACTCTAAGCTAGGTAAAGGAATTTGGACATTTTCTATTCCAGCAATTGAAACCTGCCCCAACAGAAGTAACATGTGCGAGAAGTCATGTTACACAATGAAGGGTCCCTCTATGTTCAAGAATGTTCGGTCCTCAAGAGAGATCTCTTACAAGATCTCGAAGCAAGACACATTTGTCACTGACTTGAACAATGAGCTCTCTCGCAAGAGAGGCAATGTCGTCGTGCGCGTTCACGTAGAAGGAGACTTTTATGACTTGAACTACATGTCAAAGTGGGTTCAAATCATTGAGCAGAACCAGAACCACAAGTTCTTCATGTTCACTCGTCAGTGGAGGGATTCATCTTTCACTCCACTTATTCGTCGAATTCATGACCTTCCAAATGCGGAGATCTTCGCATCAGTAGACGAAGAGATTCGCGGTCTTAATGAAGTACCACCATCTTGGATGAGAGTGGCTGACATTGTTAACACTTGGAAGGAATTTGATAGCGGAGATTACGGCTCCTATATCAAGTGTGCAAATCAAAAGATCAAAGACAAGCTCGTATCCAAGGGCATGTCCCAAGGCGAAGCTTCAAAGAAAACAGTTTCTTGCAGCGACTGCACATATTGCTTCAAGCCATCCGGAAAGCGAAAGAGTGGAGTTGTGTTTCACATCCATTAGGAAAACTAAAATGAAAAATAAGAACAAGATCAAGCTGGTCGTCCCCATGGACAGACCTATTGCGGTGTTCACACTAGACACAGACCTTGAATCAGATCAGGTGCTTAGCCTCTTTGAAAACCATGGGTGGGATTACTTTATCAATATGTATGAATACACTGTCTACAATTCAAGTCTGATTCCCAATACAGAACATGCGTATATCCAGGAAATCTCACTAAATCCCTCTGGTGAAAGCAATGGCTGACGCTACTGAGTGGCCAGCCATTCCAGACGCCCAACCAGGTGAGGTCATTGTTTCGGCAACTGACCTCACCGACAATGAGGTGCTTTACATCAGAACGATTTCTTCAGAAAGCGCTCAGTACATAGCAGATTTGCCTGACAACATGTCTGACGAAGTTTGGTTGAAAATTGTTTCTGAAATATATTCTCAGTCTACTGATCTCATTGAGCAGAAAACCGGGATTCGTGTAGAGTTCCAGTTTAAAATTTCACCAGAAGAAGCCGCTATGAAAGTAAGATGCTTCTCCTTTAGAAGGATTCACTGACATGATTGAAATTCAAACCTATGTCCTCCTAGTAGTGTGCATTTCCTTGACGGTCATTCTTCTCAAGAACAGATTTTGGATGGCTCTGCAAATTGCTGCTACTGTTGACAAAACAAAAGAGCATTTTGAAGAGATTCTAAACTCCGAAAGGGCAGAGAACCTTCTAAGAACTGAAGAGATTCATCTACGTCACTCAAAAGAAATGATTAAGAAACTAAGTGAACTCAGAATGGAAATGGATCAATCCATTAGAGACTTAACGGAGGCGCACAAGAACGACCTTGAGGAGGCTCGCGTGAGCTCAAGGCGTCAGACCAAGGCTGTTCGCTTTGGAAACGCTGCACAGCATTCCTTGCTCCCTCTGCTGGCCGCTCAGGAAGAAGGCATTGACCCTCGTGACATTAGATGGCTTGGTGGGGTTTTCGATTTTGTCGTCTTCAAGAACCTTCATAAATCTGAAAATGTTCCTGTTGAAATTATATTTGCCGATGCCAAGACAAGCGTCCGCATCAGCAGTATTATCAACTCGAAAGACAAGGTTGGCAGATACAAGAAGTATGACCCAGCTTATACATTCTTCAGCGTTGACCAGACTAGGGTTGCCCAGGCTATTGAAAGGGGCGACATCTCTTACCAGTTGTGGATGGCAGACTCAAATACAGAAGAGTTTCAAGTAAGAGCCTACTCGTCAGACAGCCCGTCTAGGCACTTTGGCAATTACAAAAAGGAAAACGAAAATGACGCAAGTGAAAAGAAAGATTCTGGTAAGCCTGTTTGATCACAGTGGAACTTGGTCTCAACCATATGCTGACGCAGGCTGGACTGTAGTCAGAGTTGATAGCTTGATTGACCCAGACAGTGTTTCGAACTGTCTGGGTGTTGAGGGCGACATTATGGAGTGCTCTTCTCTTGTAATCTTTGGTGCAATTTTTATGGCTGAAAAACTTCAGCACAAGGGAATAATCTCCATAAGAGAAGCACTTGACGCCTACAATATTGCTTCAAGTTATGTGAGCTCTGTTCAAGTTGAAACAGAGCTCAAACCACATATGGTTATTTCGGCAACGCCTTGCACTGTATTTACAAAAGCAGGAACCCGTCATTGGAGCAAGTGGGACCTAGACGGAACCACTAAGTTGCACTTAGATCTGTTTGACAAGCAATACGATATTATCAAAGCCCTCAATCCAAAGAGTTGGGCTTTGGAAAATCCCCCCGGTAGACTTGCAAATAAATCTAATACTGGTCTCAGGCAGAAAGTCCTTGGCAAACCTAACTACTCTTTTCATCCCTGGTACTTCGTACCAGGTCTTGACAGCCCCGATCACGAAGAGCAGTACACCAAGCACACTCACCTTTGGGGTTCGTTTAACAACCCAAAGTTCAATACAAGAATGTGTAAGCCAGACAACTCCAAGTACAAGGGTCACGGGCGAATACAGTGGCTTGGAGGCAAAAACAAAAGGCTGAGAAGCAAAACCCCAAAGATGTTTGCAAAAGCATTCTTTGAGGCAAATTCATAAGGAGGTTCAGTTGAGTATTAAAATCAGCTCGACCCAGATTACAATTCATGGAGACGTAGAGATTCTGCGAATGCATGATCGTGCTTGCATCAATCTCAATAACATTCAATATATTTCTATTGACAACTCAGAAGATGTAAACGCAACGGTACTAACTTGGGCTGCTTACAAATCTGAGCCAATTCGCGTAGAGCTTGAGTCTTTGTACAGCTCCAAGATTATGCTAGACAAGGAAGGAAACGCAATCGAAAGCATTCCCTTCCTCAGAAAGCTTACACTTGCAGAAGTCTCTACACTATTTCCAAATGCAAATGAGTTCTGTATTTGGGATGTTGACGACAATGGTCGACACCATATCTGCCTTACACGCAAGCACCCCGTCTTGGGATGGCAACGCTTCTCAGAAGCAGCTGGAACATGGGGGCCTTTCAATAGGCTGCTTGGAAAGGAAGATCAAAACATTTGGCTGCACCCCACTTTGTGGAAGAGAAAAGAATCCATTAACTGGGATGCAGTTATCGAAACCTGGTATCCAGATCCAGAGATTGCACAGGTCTTGCAGAAGGCCAACGAGGATACCGAAACTAGTGAGTAAAAATCATGGAAACTAAAGTTCTCCAAGTAAAAGTTTCAGGAGAAAATCTCTCAGAGAACCTCATTTCGCAATGGCTGGTAGACCTTATTAAGGCCACCGATAGCTATGTCGAGGGCGAGTGGGAGCCCGAACTAATCGACGAAGAAAAGAGCGGGAGCAAGAGATGAAAGATTATGGTCGCAATAGCAACTTCATGTTGGACTTAGAGACCTTTGGAAAGAATCCAGATTCTGCATTTATCACTCTTGCAATTGTTCAGTTCCCTATCAATCTTGATCTCATTGGCATGATTGAGAAGGGAAACTTTAGCGCAATGAGATCCCTGTCACTTGACATTGTTCCACACAGAGATGCCACATATGACTTCTCCACAATTCAGTGGTGGCTTAAGCAGAGTCAAGCTGCCAGAGATTCCGTATGCAATTCAAATGGAATCTCTGAATCAGAAGTAATTGAGAAGCTTGATCAGTTCATGTCTGTCAGTTTGAGCGAAAAGCCTCTTGCCAAGAAGAACAGAACTGTTTGGTCGAGAGGAATTGATTTCGACCTTCCAATTCTAAAGTCTGCATACCTTCGAGCAGGCATGACCTCTGATGAAATGCCATGGAACTTCTGGAACTCAAGAGACCAGAGAACAGTTGTCAATCTGGGCTCAAGAGTGAGCCGAAAGCCTTTGACCTGGATGAACGCACATGATGCCCTCCATGACTGCTACGCGCAGATCTACGAGATCCTCATGGTTCGCAAGATGAAGGCTCTAAGATATGACTGATGACATGATTGTCTTAAAGGTCCCTCTGGATGCACTTGACGGCATCCAGAGAGTTATCCAGATTCAAGACATCAAGAAGAAAAAGCTACTTGTCGGCAGTCATGGATTTGCAAGGCTCAATGATTGCATGGGAGACGACAGGTCTATCTCTCAGCAGGCTCGTGTTTCCTATATCAGCAATGCATTTAGCAATGCAGATGCGGAAAAGGATTACAAGCTTCTTAGGTTCCTTATGAGCCAGGAGCACTTCTCTCCCTTCGCTGGTGTGCAGATCAAGATGCATTACAAGATGCCTCTTGCTATCGTAGCTCAGTGGTGCCGCATTCGCGGACACCACAGGAGCGAGATGTCTGCTCGCTACAGTGTTATGCCTGATGAGTGCATCATTGTTGACAATTGGCGCATTCCATCGAAACATAACAAGCAGGTGTCAGAAGGGTCTGTAGATGAGGCCATGCAGGTGGAGCTTGCCCACTTGCAGATTCAAGCCTACGAGCATTCGAGAAGCATCTATAACAAGATGCTTGAGATGGGCGCTCCCAAGGAGCAGGCTCGTTTCGTCTTGCCAGTGGGTCAGTATACAGAGTTTGTCATGACAATCAATCTTGGCGACATGATGCGTCTTCTGCTGCAGAGGCTTCACCCTCATGCTCAAGCTGAGATCAGAGAGTATGCTGAGGCTACACTGAATATCCTAAAAGACATTTACCCTGTTGCCTTTGATGCATTCCGTGATTATCAGTTAGAGGCAAAGAAGTTTTCACGTCAAGAGTGGAGTCTTCTTTGCTCACTGTTCGAGATCGGCAGAGACCCACCAAGGTGTCTAGCAAACATGACCAAGAAAGAAAGACAGCAATCTTTTTCAGATCATGATATTGTCTCCAAGTCTGACAGGGTCGCATTCATGAAGAAGCTAGATATCTACCATCTAATTTAAGGAACAAAATGGAAGCTCTAAAAAACAAGTTCAAGAAAAACGAAAAGGGTATTTACCTTTTCGAAGACAGAAAGCTTTACATGCTCGACTGTGGGAGCCAGAGGGTAATCAACCCTCCTTCAAGAATCATTAGCATCATGACGTCTCGCGACAGAATCGATGACTCTCATTCTCCTAGAGATCCTCAGTATTCCATCATGAGCTTTGGCGATGCAATCCAAGATGGAAAAGAAATTGAAGTTCTTTATCTAACAGAGAACATCAAAAAGAGATCAGAAGCTCGTGCTGAAAGCGGCTATGTAGACCCTTGGGCATAGCAACTACCGCTGGCAAGGTGCTTTCAGAAACTCAGCTGAGAGCACTCTTGTCTTGCTCTGAATACTACTCTTTTGGAGGAGAGGTCCAGAGCAACTGGTGGGTCCCAATTCTGAGCAATGTAATTAGCTATCCAATCCTTGATTCGTCTGTTTCTCTGAAAGATATCACTTCGGTGTCTTCTCCTTTGTACAAGCAAAGCAAGAAGCTTTTGAAGAAGATAGACAAAGACAGAAAGGTTTTCTCTACACACTTTTCAAGGACGCAGTTTCATCACGCTTTGGTTACTCAGTTCTCAAACCTTTACAGAGGTTTGGATATGTACAAATCAAAAGCTGTTCTTGGTCCTACAAAACTTAGAGTGCGTTTTAGCAAAACGCCAGTTGACTTAAGCATAGAAGGGGCCATAGCAACCTCTGCTCCTTTTCTGGGGGAGCAGAGGGATAGGTACACTTTCATCAAGGTCTCAGAGGCTATAACTGCCTCTCACGCTCGTAGAGACCCCTTGATGTTTAAGACTGCGGAAGCAGTTTCTTCTCTGCTAAAACATACTGTCTCTTCTGACTCACTGCACCCAGATAGCTGCTTGTACTATATTGGTCTTCAAACAAAATTGAAAACATTTCCAAAGAATCCTTTATACTTCAAATTGTACTCTTATAGGATTCCTCTTGGATCTTTAGACAAGCAAAAAAGTCTTCACATCGAAAGCGTTGTGAAAGCCTACGAGCAGCATGGAAGCTTTCCCGCTTATCCATGCCCAGTAAAAAACTGCAAATTCAGGAAGGAATGCTATGCGTTTTGATTTTCAAATTGCAAACGACGAAATTGCAAATCTGTCAAAGATTTTCTCACTAGCAGGATCCCCTCTTAACAGAGAAGACGTTATGAGGCATGCCGTTATCAGCCGTCATTCTTCAGAGAGAAACTCAATTATCAATTACTTGCTAATTGAAGTTGGAGAAACTGGCTACCATCTTGTAGAATTCAAGAATGAAGGCAAGATGCTTTTTGACATTTCTGACGAAAATGAGTGGGAAGAGCTTCGCTCTTTTTGCGAAGCTTCTGGCCTCCTTTCTCACACCAAGGGAAGAGAGTACAAGTTTGCGAAGATCGAAGGAACATTCTAATGTCGGGGAAAAGAAGCCGAGACAAGGGCGCTCGTTTTGAGAGAGAAATTGCAAACACTTTGTCTCGTGAGTGGAATCTCCCTTTTGCAAGAGGGATCATTCAGACTAGAGGAGGAGGAGCAGAAGTCGCTGATGTATGCCTTCAAGATGTCAATGGGGCAAAGCAAAAGTACCCACACATTGACAAGCTCCATCTTGAGTGCAAGCACCACAAGAAAGCATCAATACCTGCTGCCTGGAGACAGGCAGAAGAAGATTGCGCTACCTCGGGAAGGACACCTGTATGCATAACAAAAAGCGACAGAGAAAAGCCTCTTGTGACAATGAGGCTTGAAGACTGGATGGAGATTATGAATGTCTACATTCATCATGGAAAGGCAGAGCCTAAAGAATAAATTTCTTAAATATCTGCTTAGAGACAATCTTAATTTTGAAAGACTTGTTGAGCCAATAGAGTCAGATTCTTTTATAGTTCACACCATGAACAGGCTCTTTTCGAGAGAGCCTGTTCGGGAGGATGACCTTTTTCTCTTCACAGCAGAGTTCTATAGAGCTTCTGCTGCGCTCAGGAATGAGTTCTTGTCTCCTGGGGTTGGACCGCACTGGAAGTATCAAGCTTACATGTGCTACTCCATGAGGTACACAACCTGCAACAAGTCAAATGACATGTTGAAACACTTCTTTTCATCTGAAGACTCAGAGCAAATAACCATTGTCTGGCTTTTCGATCTTCTTCGAAGCAAGAAGTATCAAGGCTGCAAACTTGATACTGTCAATGAATGTTATAAACTCTGGATTTCTTGGTGCTCAAATGAAGTAATAGGCTGGACCAAAAAGAGAAAGTCAAGAAACATTTCATTAGTCCCGCTCCCCTCAGACCTTGCTGTGTTTGATTCGCATAAAGATTTCATCTTCCTTAAAAGATCTTTGTACTCATTGGATGACATTGGAAAAATATCTTTATATCTTTCTTCTGGCAACCTTGACGAACACAACAGGGTGCTTAATAGTATCTACCTACCAAAACAAAAAGGTATTAGAATATGTCCAAGTTTGAAAACAACACAGAAAGCAAGCCAATCAGTTCAATCGTCACCAAGTCTACTTCAGACAGACCTGTTCGAGTGATCCCTGGTGGCAAGGACTTTTTCAAGAAGCCCGACAATGCGAGCAACCTCACGAAGGACAGGACTCAAGAGGACCTGACAAGAGTCGTGCTGAACCAGCTTAAGGGATGTGGCCGCTTTCGAGAGGCCACTCTCTTCATGGTTGACCCTGACAAGCTTGAGTCCTTCAAGCATCAGACTGCCTACATTAAGGAGTTCCCGCCCCTGCAGAATCCAAGACAGATGCCTTGGGAAGTCACGACGTCATCTCTCAAAGACGTTGCTAAGATGATTTCTGCAGTCCTCTTCAACAACCATGAGTCTCTTTGCTTTAAGATTAGCCCCGAAGGAATTCTGGCTATTCGAGATCAAAAGAGAAAGTTTAACGAAAACAATGTTAACTTCAAACCTACGGTTTCGTGGAAGCGCTCTACTCGTGCGAAGAATGACTATAACGCATATGATGAGGTGAACACTACAACTTTCTAAAGCTTTAGGTTCCTACAGTGGTCAGTCAGTCAGTCTTAAATTGTACAACCTGGTGGCACCGTGGGCTTTGCGCACGAACAGTCAGGTGGACCAATAGCTATATAAAACCTGCGACACCCGGCCTCCAAGCCGGGTGTCGCTTTTTTATCACCCAATAGGAATGTCTTCCAAAGAGTCCACCCTAGCACTCAGGTCATCAATCTTTACATCTACGCTGTCTATGCTTGTTTGCAGAACAACAGACAGCTCTTGAAATGACTCGGTGCTGATAGCTTTGTCAATAGAGTCCAACAGTGCATTGTATGCGTTTTCTAGTCTTGTTAGACGATTCCAGATTTTTACTTTTTCAACATCTGATAATGACATCTTATCCTCCTATGGTGTTGCCATTCCGACTGTGGTGAGCTTTGCTGTCAGGCAGATTCTGCCTTCTGTTATTGCACTTGAGGTTCCTGCCACTACAGTGGGGATCACTGTCCAAGGCTTTGAGCCATCTAGATTCCACACAACCGAGCCACCACCAGAAGTCCAAGCAGTGGTGTTTGCGTTGCTCATGTATGTAACGTTGCTTTGAACAATGGTTACAGAAAGCAGTCCGTCTCGACTGAGAAGAACTGTACCAGTTGCGAACACATCAAGAGGCGATCCTCCATTGTTCTTCCTTCCAACAAGAGACCACTCTACTATGCAGCTTGAATCTGGCTGAACCCACATGCTATACCCAGCTGCACTTGGTGCGATGTTTGCAGAGACAGCTACATCTGAATTCAAATACAGGTGGTTGGAAGATCCAACCCCACCTGTTTGACCAAAATAAACCATTCTTTCATACTGAGCCTCTCCTCTAGTGCTGCTGTCAAAAGACCCACCTCCATGAACTTGAGCGTTGTATGTTCCGCCCTCGGCATAGCTGCCGTTGATTATCGAGTGGTGCCCTTGGAATGTGCTTCTATTCTTGTATCCTCCCAAGCAAGCAATACCTAGTCCCTGGGCAGGAGCGTTCACGCTGTCTTTCATAGAGTAGCCAACAATAAGATTGTCCCCTCCAATCGAGGCAGAATCTTTGCATCCGGCGACAGTTGGGTTCTCGCCTCCAAGCGCAGAACTGTTTGCCGAATTAAAGCCTGAGCCCTCCGTAATGTTTCCGGAATCACCTCCAATCATTGCAGCATTTGGAGAGTTTACAGTTCCATCAGAGCCACCCAGGATTGCAGAGTTGTCAGAAACTGAAGAGTTTCCAATTTGGTTATTGACTCCACCTGTAATGCTGGCCTGTGCGGCGCTGTTCAGAGAGCTAACCATGTTGGAGTTTCCTGCCAAAACTCCACTGTAATTCTGACTAGCAGAATTGTTTCTTCCAAAGCAAACAGATCCAACTCCTCTCATAGAAGAGTCCCACTGCGAGCCAGTAGAAATTCCTGCTCTAAAAGAGCCAGTGCCTTTCTCGAAAAACATTCGTCTATCTTTTGTCACACCTGCAGAGGCATCATCGTCAAGCTGATCTGAGCCAATAACAAAGTCATCCGTAAGATAAGTCAAGTTGTAAACGATATTGGAAGAAACATTGAATGTGGGAGAAATCGCAGCAATAGCTGCGTCGAGCTTCTGAACTCCCATCTCTAGGGGGTCTCCGTCTGAAACTGTGCTAATGGCCCCATGGGCGCTGTAGCCAGGACTTGTATCGCCTGCACTGTTCATTCCAACAAATGTTTGAATAGCAGTTGTACTAGCTCCTGAAGTTGCAGCATCCAACTTTTGGATGGCGACCTCAAGGGAGTCGCCATCATTGACTATCGAAATAGCCCCATGAGCACTGTAGTCTGGCGTGCCATCAAAGTTTCCAGCCATACCAGCGAAAGAGTAAATGTTTGACGCATCAAAGCTACTAGAAGAAATAGACTCAATTTGGTTCTGGATAGACACAATGTACCCATTTAGAACATTAAGACTCTCTTCAATAGTCAAAGCGCGAGAGAGCGTAGAGCTCCAATATACTTCTCCAGAAGAAGAAGTAGACTCCCAGTTGCTGTAAACAGACCTTCCATCAAGTCCGCTTAGTGCTTGGCTTTCTACAAGGCTTTGGAAAATAGGATGGCTGACATTGTTGTGCTGAGCCATCAGAGAAGAGAGGTCTGATCGAATTGAACGCATAAGCTGCTGTCTCTGGCTGCTTGTGTTCAGGTTTCCAGACGCAGAAGAAGTGCGCTGAGTTAGGTTATCAAGCTCTGTTGACAGTGACATTTTAAACTACCTTTGCTACAAAATCAAGAAGTACTGGTGACATAGACTCTTCTACTGTTTCCATATCTACTTTAACAAACAGATTGGATTCACCGTTCGGTTCAGTCCAACTTAGGTCGTATTCCTCTTCGTCCCAAGTTCCATGACTCTTATCTACCTTAACTACAAAATAACTGTTTCCATCTTCGAACAAAATTGAAAAGTAATCGTAGTAAAGAGGATCTGTCTCTGACAGGTGAATGAAAGCCTCCATTGGAAGATACCTCATTCTTGATCCATAGAGCTCATCCATGCCCTGATAGACACGAGGGGCATTGTAATCAGAAGAGAAATTTAGACCATCAAAAATGTACCTGTGGTTGTACGGGTAAAGAGGATCATTGCTAATCAGCGACGACTCTTCGGAGACCGATGTGAATTCTAGCTCATGCCAGTTTGCGTCTTGAACAGCAATGTTGTGCAGCCCTCCTGGAATGAAAACGATTCCCGAAACATTAGATCCATTTATCTTTATAGAGCTTGGTCCCACATCTACCTTTCGGTCGTTAGCAGTGTAGATTGTAGCAAACCACTCCCCGTCTTTATACCTCCACCCTGCTGGAGCTCCATTTACTTCTCGACTTGGATCAGTGCTAGACTTTATGTTTCTTTTTAGCACTACAAGGTTTGGCTTCACATAGATGCCGTTTGCGTACATGTTGGTTAGGCCTTCATTCTGAAAGCTAAATGAGTCAATTCCATAGACCTCTCCAATAATCGCTTTTGAAGAATGATAGGAGCTATGCAAGCTAGAGCTAACAGAAGACGTGTTCTCCAAAAGAACAAAGTCTTCCTCCCCTCCCTCGTGGTCTACTGAAGTCCAGTTGGTTCCGTCTTTGCTAACGAACATTGAAACCTGCGAGCTGTCTCCGTCAATCGTGCATGCGCTCATTGAGACGCTGCCGAATGCATAGCTATCTCCAAATGCGTCTTCTACTTCGTAAGGACCAAAGACCATAGAGCCTGAATTGCTGTAATAGCTGCTATTGATTTCAAGCTTGTCAAATGCATAGATGTGCCCCCATGCTCCTGTGTTCATCTCAATGTCTGCTTTGTCTTTTTCAAGAACAATTCTAATGCCGGCCACCGTAAGCCCTACAATGCCTATATTTGACTCCCTAAGCTTGTGCCCCGCACTTCCTGCCACGCTCCAAGACACGCGGTCTGTAGAGTACATGACGGTCCAGCGTCCGTTGACGCCTGCCATGCCTCTCCACTTTACTTCAGACACATATTCGTCTTGCCCAAAAATCCACTCAAGACCCAACATCGTATAGCTTTCTTCTGTGTTGCACATGCCGATTCTGTGCCAGTACTTTCCATCGTCCTGGTACATGTCTTCAACTCTGTTTATTTGGTAAGACCCAATAAACCCAGGTCCGTTCTCTGAAAAGATTCTAAACTCAGAAGTTCTAAGCATCACACTGTCATCGCTTGTCTTGGCTAGCATGACTCTGCCAGTGGCAACGTCAAGATCTCCTGACTGGATCTTGACCGCTCTCCCAAAGCTTTCAGACACAGAGATTACAGGAGGGCTGGAAGAGTTCAAAATGCTTTCCAAAGCTTCAGCCTGCATAAGCATCTGACTCATGGCCAAAGATGCCCTGTTCATCCCAGAGTTAATATGCTTAGACATTGTGTTCACAGACCTTTCGACACTTTGAAGCCTGTTTGTCAGCGCCATGATGTCTGCGAAAATTGCCCTTCGATTAGAGTTTTCCTCTGTTGAACTGCTTTCTTCTCTGAACCCAGGAAGTTGCAATGATGAGTTTATTACTCCTCGTCTCTCAACATCCGGATTGCTTTTGCTAAAAGCTTTCTTAAGCTCAACCAGCTCCTCTTCTGTTGGAGCTCTTTTGTTTGAGGAAACAAACTCTTGCACGAGATACAGTTCTATTTCTTTATCGTAAGCCTTCATCATGCAAACCTATGAGTGATTTCTTTAACAAATGGTGTAAAATATCTGCGAGCTTCAAGAAGAGGAGCATCAACAGACTTCCTATATGAGACCTTTACGTATGGCTGTTTGGACTTAAGCTTGGGAGTCGGAATAGTTATTGTCGAACTCGATGCTGACCACCTCTCAATAGACATCACAGCTTGATACTTAATCGTCCCCTCTGCAACCTTGTAGGTGATAACTCCATCAGAATCCTGTGCTGAAGCTGAGTAAACAATTCCGTTAATGTAGTCAACAGAATATTTGTCAGTTGGGTCAAAGTTGGGATCTTTGTACAAGTAGAATATTTTTATTCCAGCATCAAGAGTTCCAGCTCCAACGTAAACTGTTACCTCTCCAGAGCCTGATACGTGCCAAGATCCGGCACCACCACTTGCTACAGAAGATGCTTCAGACTTTTTCCTAGAAGGGTCGAATACAGTTTCGTTTGAGAAAACAGGATCGACATCTGAATACCAAAGAGGTCCAGCAGCAAGATTGAACACAGCAACGCTTGAGGACCCTTCAATTGATGTTGTAGTTTCATTGTTCACAGATACAAGTCCGTAAAACTCTGATACCCCATCTCTAAAATCAATCTCATTTGGAGCGCTAGAAGCTTCCGAAAGGAAGTCTGCGGACACGCTAAGACTTCCTTTTACAATGTAATCGTAGCTAAGCTGTCTCTTCTTGCTTGTTGAGGAAAATATTGAAGCTCTTGCTTCAGACTTTCCACTGAGTGCATTCATCTTAACTCTCGGCACATTCCCGACTGTTTCAGAAATGTTTTCCATTGAAAGAACACCATTGGAAATTCTAATTGCACTTGGCTTCCCTTGCTCCCAGTAGACTGAAAAGTCTTCGTTGGAAATGTGCAGTGGCTTTCTGTGTTGAACAAAAACAGTTACATCACTGTCGGAGATAGCAGAAGCAAAATAAAGCATCCCGCTCAAAGAGTCTAAGTAGTATGAGTTAGACGAAGCCCCATTCAGGTCTGCTTTTGTCGCAACAGATTCATAGGAGCTTGGCGAAATTCTAATAGACTCAATAAACTCAGCATCAAGCTTGTACACTTTTCTCCCTTCTGAAAGCTTCACCATCTTAGTGACAGCAGAAGCAGGCAGCTGCATGATTGAGATTGTCTCCAAATCAGGATCAAAAGGAAGTCGTGGATAGTGGTAGAACCCATCTGACTTTTGCTCGATAGCCATTTTCTCTGGATCTAAAACTATTGAGATAAAGTCAGAGATAGAATCAAAAGTGTTCCTTACTACAATTCTTTTATAAGAGTTGTCAAAGGCCCATTCTCCAGGGTCTACGTTTTCGTCGTAGTACTCAACACGCGTTGACTCTTCGCCGTTTACAAACACACTCATGTTGTCTGGTTCGAAACCGTGCTCAACAATGTTGTATGGAACTTCAAATGTAGAGATCAGCCTTCCACTTGTATCAATTTCTTTTGCATCTTCTTGATATCCAAGATGCATCAGAGAAGGCTGATATACATAGAAGCTTGAAGGATCGCTATCGTTTGGTATTTCTACCTTTACAACTGGCAACTGCTTACTTGCTGAAGAGCCAAACAGAGAAGGAGAATAAACATTGTTTGATTTGCCAGAAAAATCTGAAGCATTTTGAATTGCATCCTGATCAATCTCTATTTCATATCTATATTTAAATGCTCCACCTCTGCCATCCAGAATGTTCTCTGCAGCAGGTGTCAGTTCGTCCCCCACTCCTGAAACAATTGTTTCTTTGTACAAGCTATTCGAGGGGTACACTACTGAGTGAGATTCCATTCTGTAAACAGAAGAAGGGAATCTAATATCGTCAGACAGGATATACCCCTCTCTGTCGTATCGAACAGAAAGAAGCTTGATGTTTTTAGCAGATATGGAATACCTTTCTCTTGTGGTTCCATCAACCTGCACGCTAGAAGAAGCATTGCTTCTTAGGTGGATGGTAACGCTTCCTGCTTTTACGGGCAGGAAGCGTGTAGTCCAAACCCCATTAACACTGCTTGCTCGAATAGAGGAGATTTCATACGGTGCTTGTATTGGAGCTCCATCTGTGCTTATAGACACAACTTCAAATCCTGATGATTGCAAATCGGAAACAGGATCAATCTCAATCTTGTTAATATAGCTGTAGCCGTCAACAATCATTTTGATGTGCAGGTCAACAGGACCGCTATCAAGCCTTTCGTATTCAAACCACAGAGACTCATTATTGCTAATGAGATTTTCTACGTTCATGTTGTCAGTTGTAACAGCCTCATCAGAGTTTCCAGGAACTCCATTGGATGCAGAAGATATCTGAATCTTGGAAATAGAAAGTTCTTTTTCACCAATGACTGGAAGAGTTGCAATCCTTTCCAACGGAAATACAGACATTCTTGAATCTTCAAACATCAATTTTCTGCTAAAGTTTTCAACATGAGAGAAAGCATATTCGCTCTTCCAGATTTTAAAAGCAGAAAGTTTAGACTGAAGATCAAAATGCTTCTCTCCCAAATGAGACTTCCAAGACTGAAACAAATTGTCTTGCTCAACAGCTTTTGTTTTCAGCAAAGAGAGGTATCTTGTTAGAGCCCTCAGCTGGTGCGCAGTCCAAACATAAAAGTCTTTTGAGTTTTGTTTCGTAGGCAGATCTCTTCTGTCTACGAAATCCACTACATATTCTTCAAGCATTTCTTCAAGCTTTTCGACCACGTCTGCTTCGACAAGCATTCTATCTGTTGCAGTAATAGCCGACTTCCACCCCAACATTTGGCTGTTAAGTAGCTCGGCTGCTATTGCTAGCCGATAAAGATCTGTATTTTTCGAACTGCTAAAACTCATTCTCTGGCCTTTGTCTTCGTCCAGTAAGACTTAAGAATGAGAGTATTATATATGTTCTTATCCAAAGAACGCAAAACAAACACTGGTCTGGCATATCCACTGCTACTCTCAGGCAACTCAACCACTCTATTGCGAAGCATAACTCTGCCGGAAGCGTCAAGCTGCTGCCTCGGGTGATACGTGTAAGAGATATGATATCTGCACTTAATATCTGGATTGAGAATTTTGATCATGAAACGACCAGCCGCTCTTGTGGAATTGTAGTCAGACTTCTCATACGAGTAGACACTAGACCAAGAGTCAGAACTATCTATCGAGTATTCATAGTCAGTTCCGATTGACATCAAAACCCCGTCTTTGTAAACATCAAAAGGGTTTGAAACAGAATCAAGATATGCGTAGACATAAGGAGACATGTCTTCTTCGTTTAGAAATTCAGATCCTGCAGAAAACGTAAAGCTTGTCTCATCGACAACAGTAACAGTGTATGAGTCGCCAAGATTACTTTGTCCAATAAATCTTACGGCGTCCCCGCTCGTCAGAGAGTGGTCTGTCTCGGTTGTTACTGTAGTTAGTGAGGTGAAAATGCTTGTCTTGATAGACAAGGCTTTCACTGCACCATCAACTGAAGCGTCAAACTGGGGGAACAGCTTAACTTTGCAGATACCATTCTCTGGAAACAAAAGCTCTCTTTGAAGATAGTCGTAGTCTGGAAGAGGGACAAACCCATCGTATACAATTGATTCCTCTTCCTTTAGAAACAAATACATCCACCTCTCTACAAAGCCAGCTCCTTGGTGTCTGTCCAACAGCGACAGCCCGTAGCAGTCTTCCAGAGGGACAGGCTTCCCTTGGTAGTAGCTTTCGGCATAGTAAGAAGAAAGAGAGAATCTCACAAAGTTTAGCGAGAAGTCATAAATAGAACCTTTGAATTTTGTAATCGTCTCGCTAATGAGATACTTGAATTCTCTATTGGAAAGGATTTCGTTAACAGGATCCTTTCCAATAATAAACAGCCCCCTCTCTGTAGGTGATTGCTCCAGTGTAAGCCTGATAGACTTTGCCGTGACTACATCAAAAGAGAAACTAGTTTGGTTTAGGAGAGTTGTGTCTTTTACATCAATCTCAGACCACACATCATTTAGGTTTTTATACTCTAGCTTTGTCAGCCTACAGGCCACTGCAGCAGCACTGCTAATAGACATCATATTCACATCTTGCACATGCTCAAGTTTGAACCCCAGAACAAGCTTGCAATTGTTTCTGGAAGACATGAAACCAGATCTCTCTTCTGAGATACCAATGACCTGGTTGAACACAAGACCTTTCTCAAGAAGATTAGAAGGTGAATCATTTTCAAACACATACTCCCTGTCGCTCAAAGAAGATTCAATATAAGCATCTTCAACTGCAACAAAATGAGCAGACAGCTCTGCTTGCCTTACTCCGACTCCAGACATTGGTCTAGAGTTCTTGTGAGGCTCAAAGTACGCTCCTGTTTTGGGGTCCGAATCCAGCCTCAACCCAGGTGCTAAATCTTCTGGAAGCACAAAGCCGTTCTTTCTTACATCGCTGTAATTCTGCATTGCTTGTACTTTTGACTCAAACATGAGATCATTGCTCTCTTCAATAGCAAACAGTATGTCATCCAAGTATGCGGATTGCTCTTGTTGGATTCTCCCCACTGCGTACTCAAGCTCTTCCGACTGGATATTCATAGAGTGTGTGTACATTCTCAAGTCTTTTAAGTACTCACTTGTGAAGTTCCCCATCATCACTCGGCCCTCTTCTATAGAAGGGTCGAGTGACACTGGGTTCCTCAGCTGCTCTCTTATCTTTAGTTGCTTAATAGCTTCAGAGGAACCTTCGTGCCTGCTCTCTAGAGCCTCAGAGATGTCCCCAGAAGAGATTGCTTGTCTGATTCTATACATTACTCAACTCTCAAATCAAAGTAAAGCACCCTAGCTGGGGCCGACAATGGCGTCTCGACTTTGATAGTGATATCCACGCTTTCCCCTGAGTCGAGATCAGGAACTACAAGAGCCTTGTTGGACAGCTTGTCTCCGTACCCTGAACGAATGTACTGCCCCACAGCTGAGGGAAGTAAAGGGGGCTGTTCCGTTTCGACAATGTACAGCCCCCCTGTAACCCCACTATCCCCAAGTGAGAGAATGTGCATGTAGTCGTTTTCCGGAGTCCCTTCCGGCATCAAGGAAAACGGACCATTGAAAACAGAAGGGACAATATAGATTCCGAGTCCAGTTAGAGAATCATCTCCACTGTTGCTGACAGTAATTGTCACATTTGTTCCGCCTACAACCAGCGGGTCGTTGATCAAAACAGAGGACTGAGAAAAAGTCAAGTCTTCGACGCCCATAGCAAACCTTCCTATTATGTAACTTTGATAGATACTTCAGAACCGGGGTACTCAACACTATTCTCAACTACTCTAACAGAGTATCTCTCAACATCTCCTGCCGTCAAAGATGTGCTGCTGTAGCTCATTCCAGCTCTAGAAGTTGGGGTCACTGTCGTGAGCAGCACCCATATCCCTGTTGAATCCATTTTGTAAACTTTGTAGTCATAGGGGCCTTCCCAAGTGAAGCTCAGATCAATCTGTCCTGAAATACTGTTGTCTGCAGAGACAACAGTCTTTGGGTAGGACCATTTGATGATTGCAACTGTTCCAGCCCTCACAATGGCGTCTAGCCTGACTTGCACTTCTCTCTCAGTCAAGTACCCACCGTAGGCCTCAAGAACGCTTACAGGCACCTCTACAAAGACGCTGCCGTCTGTGGCGACAGGAGCTCCCTCCTCAGAGTAGCCAAACTTGGAGTTAATCAACCTTGGCTGCTTCTTGAAAACAGATTCGGCATCAACAAAAGATGGCTCCCTTCTAACATCTATCCTATTCTCTATCAAAGACACATTCTCAATGTCAACAAACACTTCTGCCAAAAGAAGATAGTTTCCATTTTCGATGTTGTCTCCATACCAAGTGCTTGCATTTGTTTCGTCCTTATACACAAGGCCTACTGAGGTCGCTGTGTTGAAGACACTCCCGACAAAGATTTGTTCATCAGGGTTTGAAACTTCTTTAATAACTCCACTTTCATCTACCTTCAGATGGTGCACAGAACGAGTCAAGTTGTTTGGAATCATGTAGAAAACATAAAAGTGGTTTCTGCTTTCTGGGTTCAAAACAGGGTTTAGGTTTAACTCGTCATACTGATAGTCAACAGACTCGTAATAGTAAGACGCTTTTAGAGTCCAAGATGGATCAATGCTCCCCTTCAGATGAACGAGTCCACTTTCAGAAGACCAAGAGTTAATTTTAGTTGAGTCATATTTGATAGAAGTCAATGAGTAGTTTGTTCCATCAAGAGATGCGTCTGTTGTGTAAACAGCCACCAATTCTCCCCCAATGTCGTAAACCCTAATTTCCATATGTGAACTTAGGTCAGTGTCGATGTAAAGCTTCTTGTTTGAAGTAAGTATATAGTTTTTGTCAACAAAAATCAAACGTTCGTCTGGCACATACAAGTGAGGGTAGCTTGGCATAAATGGAAGGTCGGCATGCTCTGGCAAGTAATACCTCATAGAAGAGCCACCGCTTGTTCCGTTTACATCACCTGCTGTAAACCTCAGGTGCCAAGGGCTGTCTGGCTCAAATTGTTTGGGCTTCATACATCTGATCAGACCTGTATCAAGAGGTCTGATCCACCATGGTCCAGTCTGCGAAAAAGTATACTTGTATTCTCCACCGACATACTCTCTTGAAAACAAGGGGTGTGTGTCTTTTAGAAGGCCTGTATCTAGATCGATGTCCTGCCATGTGGCTTCTTGGGCAACTGGCTTTGCATTAAGCAGCTCATTGGTTGTGCTTCCATCAGAACTTGTAGAGCTCACCCACATGACGTGGTATGCGTTCCTGTCCGCATCAACCCTATTCGGACTGCTTACGAAAATCATATTCCTATCGATGTCTATCACTACCTTTACGTCCGACTCGTTGAAAACGTTTCCCTTGACAATGTGTCTAATGGAAACTCTTGTTGTCTCTTCCGACAGCCGATGAGCGTAGTATATTGGAGTAGAGATTCCATTGTTGTCAACATAGCTATAATTGGTCGCAAGTAGATCCCTGTATATAGAAGTGTAAGACTGACTTGTTGTCTTTTCTACTCCGTATCTCACTTCCTCATCGTTGTCGGGGAAAAGATATCTCTTGTCAACAATCTTCACATTCTTTCTTGAATCGAGCTCTTTTATCTTTAAAAAGTCAAGTGGCACAGACTCTGGACCTACATTCCTTTCGTAAAGAAACGACTCTACCCTGTTGTGCAAATGAAACTTGCAGTTGAGTGTTTTAGTCTGGGTGTTTCCACCCAGAGATCCAACAATTGTAATAGCAGACATTGGAAGATCCTATTAGCTGAGGTTCTGACCTGGTGCTGCGACGAACAGTGTTAGCTTGACTGCGAGACTGCTGCTGCCCCCACTGCCTCCACCGACCTGCCAATACCCTGCGCCAACTTGGAAGTCTCCACTTTCCGCAAGGTGGATAATAACCTCATCATTCAGAATGCAGAATGAAACTACCTCTTGGTCTGTACTGCTATACTCAATGATGTGAGAACCCCCTCCGCCAGAGGAAACACTATAAACGCTATCTGCCCCAGATCCTGCTGCGTGGAACTTATTGCTGCTTGAAGATCCTTCTGATCGAACTAAAAGTGTAGCCCCCATAATTGCAGTATGAGCCTCAGTTGCATCTGCAGTGTGTCCCCAATCTGAAGCATGACTTAGATAGTAAGGAAGCTTGATCTTCACTTCTGAGTATTTTGAGATAGAAGCGCTTCCGCTTGGAGTGTTGCCAGTGCTGATGGTAACTTCGCTATCAGCGGAATCTACTCTCTTGGCGTAGTGAATTACTTGGAATTTTGGAGCCACCCAGCCGTTGCTGTTAACTGTAGTTCCATCACTTGTTTCGAATCGTGGACCCGCTGCCAAGCCTGATATTCTCTTGCCATCATCGTCAATCTCCCACTTGGAGATTTCACTTGCAGACCCAACAATACTCGTGTTTACTGGTCCGAGAACTGCCCCATTGCCCCAGTATGCGCCATAGGCGATTCCAACATTTCCACCACCAGAATCATTGGTGAAAATAGAAGTGTTAGGGAAATGTGTATCCAAGCCCGCTCCAGAAGATGTGTCTGACGCAGTGATATGAATAGCATGATCCATCTTCCAAGAGTTCGTATAGTTAACCAAAGAGCTTCTCAAGTCTCCATCGGCATCCTTGTAAATATAGCTCCCAACAGTTCCGAAGAACAGCTTGTAGGAGTCTCCTGTGTTGCTATACTTGCTGCTTCTGCTCTCGCTTTCTGAGCCAAGACCCAAATCTCCGATCATTAGGTTGTTGTCGTTGTACACTTGAGCATCAGCTTCATAGCCTGTACGCCTGAGATATTGAGGAGCTTGATTGTCATCAATGCTTGACGGCAAGAAATCTCCTGCCGTTTTATTCCATCCCACAACCTCGCTTGCCTCTACTGGCTGCTCCCCAAATCTTCCATCGTGAGTATGCTCTGCAAGCTTGTTCCTTAGGTCGTCGATGCTTGTGGTGATATCAGTTCCAACAGTAATCACATGGAAGATATTGCCTGCTGAAATTTCTGATGTAAGATCCACCCCTGACAAGTCGATCTCATTTGGACTCACATACTCGTACTGAGCCTCTGTATAGGAGACGCTAGTGGTGTCGTTGATCATTACAACGAATCCGCCAGGGATGACATCACCAGGGCTTAGGCTCTGCAAAATTTGAGGAAGGGTATAAGTCAGACCATAGTTGAAGTCTGCGTCACCAAGCTCTGTAAGACTAATTGCCTTATTAGACTGCTGGTGAGTAATGGCTGGAAAAGTAACGCGATGCTTGCCTCCCGAAATTGCAGCGACTGTTACGCCCACTCCACTCGAAGAAACTTGGTTGGGGGAAGGAATTACATTGAAGTTTGAATTTTGGTAAGCAGAGCCATTGCCATACTTGCTTGGGTCCGTAGTGTAAGTAATCTGAACAGGAGCGCTAAGAGCAGTTCTAGATGTCAGGTGCCCCCTTTCGCTCACATGCCACTGGTCTGAATTGTTTAGAATTCCACTTGGGTCATAATTAGACCAGTCAGAAGTAGAGCTTAGAACTGGAGTGTTTGCCCCATTGGGGTCTTCTGGCTTGTACTTCAGTTGGTATCCCAATGTTCCACTTGGGATTGTTTCAGTAATCTGAGAAGCTCCGCTCTGCATCTTGGGGTTGAGGTTTGACGCCGGCCCAATTAGCCTTGCAATATTTACGATATCCAGTCTTCTGTCTGTCGAGGGAGAGAGACTGGTGTCGGTCAAAAGATCATTTGACTCAACTGAGCGCCCCCAGCCGGGGCTCAGTTGAGTGGCAAGGGAGGACGCATAGGGAAAGCCGGCTCCATGTGGGTCGCCAAGAAGAGATTCCATCTTGGACATTCCTGCCCTAAGCTGAGAAGTAATTGCTGTCAGCTTGTCCGGAGGTGGCTGCTCTCCAGCAGTAAAAGTAATTGGCACTAGTGTGGTGCTTGTCTTGTCAGCCATTATTGCCTCATGGGAAGATAGAAGTAATTGTCAAGCCATATAGGCTACTGCCAGATTGGTAGTTAACAGTTATGAAGTTAGCACCACCAAGCCCCGATCCTACAGTTTCACCAGTTCCAACGGTGTACCCAGTGGGGACTCCCAGTTCGGTAACCCCAGTTAGATATCCAGGCAACTCCAGATTAACACGTATTTCGTTGCTTATAATATTCTTTCCAGTCACTGGGTCTGTGCCTGTTGCAACTAGCCTTGCTTGACCTGGGGAGACAATACCATATGCTCCAATATTTCCTGCCAATGCAGGCAAAGGAAGATTCTTGCTTGAGAAAGTTAAGACATCTCCAGACACCGAATCAGGGTGAACTGGAACATATGCTCCAGCAGCAGGCCCATTTATGGGATGATCTGCTGCTGCGTCATACTCGTGCACTATGACTGGGACTCCATTGAGAAGGGAGGGGTCCCACTGCACGGCTCCTTGCTTTCTAATATAGATATTGTCTAGTGGAAAAAGAGAAGGAGACCCACTTGTAAGATTAGTGCTGGTGAACACTCTGCTTTTGTTTGGAGATGTCAGATGCTCAACCCCTTGAATATATGCGATTCCTGGAATGCCGCCTCTTACCCAAGTAAAGTATCCACCATTGTAATCATCAGTAAGATGACCAAAAACCTCTACGAAATACTCCATTCCAAATCCAGAGGTCTGTTTCACTACAGCAGTTGTCTGTCTTTCCAATCCTGCTTCCCCGTAAAACGGGTCTTGCTTGAGAATATGGTATACCCAGATATCGCCGACAGAGGTTCCAGCTGGAATATTAGAAGAGATAATTTCTGTGTCGGCTCCATTGTGGCTCACAAGTATCGTCTTTTTCAGAGCGTCTGACCCATCTAATCCAGCTGAGTAAACAGTTTGAACCTGACCATTAGAGTTTGTTTTTGCAGAGTATGTAGACCCACCTGATCCGATAGATCCAGGTCCGCTAACTAAACTGATATTTAGAAGTTGGTTTGCAACTTCATTTCCATGTGAGTCGTATGCGGTTGCGGTGAGTGCCCCTGTGTCTCGACCGTAGAAAATTGGTCCGTACATATTGCCGCCAAGAGAGGCCCTGTCAATTTCAAGTTTGATACTTGCAAGATCTTTTGTCGCGGACTGGATCTGAACAATCTTGTGATCATCAGACTGGTTCAAAGGATGAACGTCTAGGAATGGGGTTTCGTTTGCGGTTCTCAAAGTGTAGTCTGTAATTTCGTATTCTACCCTTGGAACTGCCTTGTAAGCTACATAAAGAGTGTCTCTAGTTGACGCTCCTTGTTGCTCAATCTCAATAACAAAACCTCTTAGATCGTCAGCTGTTCTCGCTGGGGTTCCAAGATATTCTCTTGTGCAATTAAGAAACTTTCCATTTCCTTTTTCAGTATAGAAAACCCTCTCTGTTCCAATTCTCAGAATGCCTCTTTCTGGATATGCTCTAAATTCGTCAGTGTCAAATACTGAAATCGTAGTTGACGAGGGCGTTAGGTCCTCAGAAAGGAAAACGTCTCCAGCCTTGTAGCCTCCCATTTGTATGATTCCAAGATCATGATTTACTTCAAAATGGCTATCACTCGCCAGCGAGGTAGCCAGAGAAGATGTCTCTGTCCACTCGGTAAGAACTCCAGACCCACTAACTGAAACGACTCTTGAACTTCCCTGCATTATTGGGAAGTACTTAGAATAGATTCTCCTTCCAGAATCTATTCCTTCTCCAGCTTGCTCCCACAGATACGTAAGCTCACCTATAAGCGGAGTGGGGCTTGCAGTACTGTCGTTTCCAACTTGATAACATGCATCTTGGTTGAACACAATTCTGTTTGTAGCAGGAACTTCATCTAAGATAAACTCGTTATGTCTCTCACTTACGCTAGCCCATGAAACACTTGCGAGAAGTGGATCAATTTCGACTCTAGATCCAGAGCCAAGGATGCCAGTAAAGGCGTCCACATAATCAAACTTCTTCCACGTGACGCTCATTAGGTCTTCGCTTCTTGTGAAGATTCTTGCATCAATGCTTGCAAACATTGCGTCTTCGTGAAGGTCTACTGAGCTAACATCCCCCAGGCCTGTTGCGTAAAAAGATTCAGCTCGATCAGAGTATGAATAGTCGCTAAAGAGATAACGGTCTTCATTATAGATCTGAAAAGAGTCAACCCCGTAAACGGGGGTCACTGTCAGATATTGGTTTTGCCTTTGAACAGTGTCCTTCTTGAAACGCAAACCTCTTCCGGGGGTTCCAGACTCCCAGTCTGAAAACACTGTTCCCTCGGACAGGTTGTATTCTTGAGGCGTTACTCTTCCCATGTGACGAGTTGACTCATCATTTTCGTCAATCATCTTTCTTCTGTCCCAGACAAATCCATTATTGTCTCGGAACGACCCAATGACAGCTGGCTCTCTTTCGTCTCTGATGACAGTCAAATTGTAGCCAAGACTAATTGTTCCCCAAGGCATCATTCACCCCACTGAAGTGGATTAAGTTTGCATATCTTTGCTAGCAAACTAGCACCCTCTGGGTTCAGTAAAGTATTTTCTAGCAATCCAGTTTCGTCACTAATCTGTTCATCGTAAGCAATATACTTAACATCTTCATCCCAGCTGAAACCTCTTACTGGAACATAGTACACATCAAAAGGGAATTTTCTATAGGTGTACGAAATTACAGAACTCATATTGTTGTAAGAAGTAATTACGCCTTCTGTCTTGTTAACACTGAACTTCCCGTCTGCGTCAACGTCGTTTGGATCTGCTTCTTCGAAGACAAACACTTGCGCATTGCTAAACCAAATATCAACAATCAATCCACGCAGCAGCTTCCGAACAGTTGTCTTCCTGACCAATTCTTGCGCGTAATTTATGCTGTTTGAGATAGCAAGCTTGCTCGAATGAAGGTGTCCGCTGTAGTCGACTTTCGTATCAATCAAGAAGTATGCATTCCCTCCAAATGCAGAAATAATGTCTTCAAGAAACTGGCCATCTGCATTGTTTGTGAAATCAATCTCTACGCTGATAGATCCGTTTTCGTGATCGTCATAAGCTCTCAGCCTCGTGCTTGTTATCTCTACATAGGGGTCTGCAGCGACTGGGTTGTTGTCTGCATCTCTTACGATGTCAATATCAAACACTCTTAGCTCCTTCTCGCCTACATGGCGAGTCAGGGAGCGATACAGTCCGTCGCTTGTAGTTCTGTCTGGACCAAATGCCTCTCCAGCCAATCGCCTCCTGTAGTCTGCAAGGGCTTCTTGAGTGTTGCGCTCCATGCTCATCTCAATCCCAATGTCATCCAAGACGTTGGGAAGGTCAATCCATGTAAGGGCATAGGGGCTTCCATCTGTTGATATGGAAGCCCAAGCGTGGTTAAACCATAGCTGCTGTTGTCCGAAGTGCGCTACATATGCTGCCTTCCACATGCTGTACTGGTAGATGCTTGAGCTATCATAAATGCAGAACTTTCCATTTTCAGAAAAGTAACATCCGCTTCCTACTTTTCCAATTAGCATGCTTTCAAAAGCTTGGTTTGACTCAGCCATCACTGCTGTTGCATATGTCGTGAGATCCAAACTTGTCTTTACTAGAGCGTAGAATTTCCACTCTCCAAGTTCATTGTATTCATTTGAAAAAGCAAAGTCATCCCAGCTCTTAAGAATTGTTGTTACATTCTTTCCAGTGTTTCCGGAAAACAGGTAGCTTGACGGACCCCAGGTTCTGTCTGACTGAAGATAGTTTTCAACACCTGACGGAGACACTCTTTTGATCTGAACAGAAACAATAGGGAATTTAGGTCTCATAAAGAGTGTAGAGATTCTCTCTGTGGCGCCATAGCGCACTCTGTGGCGCAGTGGTCGGAGCTCTAGGTGTGAGTCCCTGCTGACATGCTCAGGAGGGGTAAAAGGGGTAACAGAGGGATAGTAAACATGTACGTTGCCTGAACTATCTAGAACATGAATCAAAGTGTTGTGTGGACTCACCGAAAAGTCCACAGCAACAATTGCGGATCCAGCCTTGTCAAGTAGTGCCTGCTTTGCGATAATTCTTTCATTATCGTCAATTGGCTCTTCTTGGTTTCTGTATCTGTCCCCTCTCAGCGAAGCCTTGGTGCTGTAAACCAAGTAGGAGTATGTTGCATCTGACTCAAGGTAGTACTCAAGAGGCCCACTATTTTCTGCTGTCGTAGCACTTCTAAACTCGTCTTGTCTTCTTGTCATCTGACCTGGAACGGAATACAAAGTTACATCTGCTTCGAATCCATTTATCAAAACCTTTGTGACTTCAGACATTGGCCTTGTACAGTAGTAAACTCCATCGTCAATTACAGAGATCTTTTCAGAAAAGAAATTGTTGTTGTAATCATACCCTTCTACGTTTACACAGTGGTATCCGTCAAAGAATGGGTCCTGTGAAGGTCCGTAGTTTCCAACTGACTTGTAGTTCTTTCCATTTCTAATATCTATTGCGATATTGTCTGGGTTCTCAATACTGTTATATGTGTTGGGCGATCCTGAGTCCCAAACAATTCTATTTGTGTACGAGAGTGTTGCGTCTAAGCTGAATTGATTTGCCGCACCATAAAACAGTTCCTCAAATGTTTCCACTCTTTCGAGAGTAACAGCGTCACCGATTACAGATGTAGGGTAGCTGGGAAGAAGTCCTCCTCCCGAAGTGTTCACGTGAGACATGTAGTCAGCGTTAGATAGCTCTGCAACATATGCTGCATCGACTCCCATTGACCTACTAAATAGCCTCATGGAATCTTTAACTTGGACAGCTGTCGCATGAAAGTCGTCTAGGATTTCTCCAATCCTGTAAAACATTCTCTGGCCCATAGAGGATGGGTCTCTCCTCATCTTTGAATAGATAGGAAACTTGTTTGCAATTTCTTGGGTCTTCATTGCCAGCCTCAGACGAAGTTAATTGTGATTAGTCCAACACTTGCATACTCATAATTTTCCAGGTTAACAGAGCTTGCAATTATTTTTTCCTTTTGAGACATCAATCCATTTGACATTCCTCTTCTCATAAATACTTTTTTAAACCCAGACCCATTTGTTCCTATGGTGACAATATCTGAGAATTCTGTCTTCAAAGAAGTCGCAATCGAAGAGAAGTCAACACGACCACCGAGGGTGATGTTTCTCATCAGATTGCGAATGTAAGAACGCAATCTGATGGACACTCTGTCTTTGATGTTCTGGTTTACAGGCCTGTTGAAGAAAACATCCATCTCGATATCAAATGAAACTTCCGTAGCAGCCGTTGCAACCAGCTCCATACCTGGAGCTGTAATAGTTGAAAGCTGGGATTGAACCTGTGAAACCATGCTAGCATTCGTTTGATTTTCTGCACCAAGAACAAATACTCCAACAGTTCCAATACCATAATGTGCATGTTGCACTCTGATGTCTATAACACCTGGAACTTGAATTGACCGAAGAAAGATCCTGTCATTTGCAATCTGCTCGCGAGATGCATTCAGTCTCGACAGCCTAAATCTAAGCTGCTGGTCCTCTTCGGCGTAGCTTCCATTTAGAATAGGATGCAGGTTTACAACTTTCAAAGAGGAAGAAGAAGAGTCTACATAGTTAGAAAAATCATGATTCACCAGAGAACCTTTTCCGACATTGTTCTGGCCTCCTGCATACCTCGCTTTGGCAGAGACATATGCCATGCTAGAACCAGCAGGAAGAATTTCAGAGTCTACAACATACTCAATTGACCTAGACCCAGAAGCAACAATCGGATCAGTACTAATAGTGACCCCCGAAAGAACAATATCTGCCCCTCCATTGATTGCTCCAAAAGTTGTTGCTGTGTAAAAGGCAATAATTCTTTCAGATTTAGAAGCACTAGAAAACCCAGAGACTCTTCTCTGGACTCCCATCCTCGCAGCAACTGCATCTAAGTCTTGTCTTTTTGCCGAGGAAACAGAGTTCGCATCAAATGCCGATCTTGCTGCTTGATATGCTTCTGAAATTTCGTCAGACACAGGAGCAATGATTGCATTCATTTTGCTATCAGACTGGAAGTTGCTGATAGCAGTGTCTGTTTGAATGTTATTACGAAGCAGTTTTAGCTTAGTAGAAGGATTGACAAAAGAAGGAAGAAGAGGCATTTGTAACTCTCATATCTGGACTGTTAGGCTCTGCGTGTCAAGAATCTCTGACGTAAGTCAAACGAATAAGCAATGATCTGAGACTTTTTTTGCCCCGATGGGGTAATGAACAACAACACTATAATGGAGTTCGCAGAGTCAGGAGCAATTTCTACTTGAAACTCAGAAGGACTCAAGAACCCTCCTGATGTGAGAGCGTACTGAATTGAATTTCTAATCTCAGACGCAGTAGATCCATTGTTGACTCTTCCCATATACGAACCGATGTCTGCTATTTCTGATTCTTTCATGTAGTAGTAGTCACCAGAAGCACTAGAAAGCCGGGCGTCAACTCTTTGAAGGATGTCTCTCCCCGCAAGATGCTTTGTGTCTTCCAGATCATTTTTCTTGCTATCGAGATAAAAGTCTCCTCCCGAAGACCATGTCAGATCTATTCCCTCAATATTGTATGACATGATTTCACCTACAAAAAAGAACTAGTGATAACGACAATCTCTCTAAGAGTACTTATCATGTTCTCCAAGGGAGGGGAGAAGGTGTACTGAGGTGTCGGAGTTCCGATTGTAGAGGGAACCATTCCTCTCATTCCTCTCTGCTGTGCGATAAGTCCACCATAAACAACATTCTGAGGCATTGTTTGCATGTTCACCTTGTTGCCTTTTCCAGGAGACAAGCCTACTCCATTCCTTTCTGAAGCATGTACGAACACGTCATTTGATGCACCGAGCTCTGCGGACCCACCAGTGCTAGAAACTCTAGTAGTAAAATGCGGGCCAGATTCAACAGATGTATCTGCCTGCATTGTTTTGATTTTGTCAGCCACTGAGTAGCCCTCCTATTGAGAAACTTGTAGTGCTCTCGCTAACCGGAGCAACGGAAGACCCACTGTTGTTTCTAAAGCATATCTTTCCGCTTGAAAGTCTACCATCAGAATACTTAACGTAGGCTCTCTTTCCTTTTAGGGACTCTCCGTTTCCATATGTTGAAAGTATTTGACTAGACTCTTCCTGAAAAGGAAGAGTGAAAGTTCCAGAATCTGTTTTGACTCTTGCAAGAAGCAGTTGATCGTCTCCGGGGTTTTCGTCCCCGGAGACTTCAATTATCACACAAGCTTTTTCTTGATAAGCCCAAGGCGAGCTTCGGACTGAGTCTCTATGGCTTTTCTTAAAGAATCTTTGAAGAGCATTTGTTGCAACTGTTTTCATGCTGACTCCTACATACCTAAGTTAACTTTGCTATTCTTGGCTTCCTGAATTGCTGTAGGCAGGTCTCTCCACAGAGAGTCTCCGTATCTCTTGAACAAGTCAACAGCATCGGAGGTTCCATTAATCATATCATCGGCCAAGTTTCTCATGTCTCCTGCAAAAGATTTCCAAACCAGAATTGGGTCTCTATTGCTCAGGCCACCAACCATTGGGTTTCCATTCTTTAGCAGTGGGACAATCTGAACAGCTTCTTGGTGGAGGCACTGGGCCATGAGAACATATGAGCCAATCAGTGCGGCTCCGGAAGGGGCTTCTATTGCTGCAGTTGCAGCAAGTCCGGCAACTGCGCTTACGCCCCCTAGACCCACTAAAGCTCTAGACTTTCCACCAGCCATGCTAGCTGCACTCTTAAATGCTAAACTTTCACTACCGTTCAGCCACCTTAAGCCGTCAAGTGCGCCTCCCATCGTCGCAATTGCTCCACCTGTGAGACCAGCCCCTCCAGCAAACGCCGAATACCAAGCTGCGTCCTGCAAGGCTCCATCCAAAAACGGGCTATCTGGAATCTCTCCTCCATAAACGTCTGCATCTGCAGCCCCGTCAAAAATTGATTCATACTTAGACCGGTAATAGTTATCGCTATTTTCGTCTCCAAACTCAGCCATAAAGTCCATTGCGCTTTTGTTGCCTTCATAAAAGGCTGCAAGTCCAGACTCATTGGCGTTTGTTTTCTTCTTGATATCTGAAGTCGAAACAACGTCTTCTTTCGTCCCCTGCTGGTGAATATCTTTCATAGCCATTCCATACATCTTCATGGCCTCAAGAAGGGGCCATGAAGAAAGCTCATTGGCAATAACAAAAGCAGCTGGTTTGATAGAGGTGATAAACCCATACTCGTGACTCATTACGTGAGTCACTTTCTCCACAACGACGGGACCATGAATGTCGTTGATTGTGTCAGAGAGAATCACTACATCATGAACTCTAATTTGTGGGTTTCCTACTACTACAATTTCACCTCTGTACATCTTGCTAATGTTGTCTGCCATTATTCCCACAGCATATCTTTGAGCCATCCTAAACCCCTTTACGTTGGGGTTCACGTCGGCTTCTGCATACCTTGTAGAGTAGGGAGGCAAGCTAGAGTGAATCTTGAAAGAAGAAGTCTTGACCTCTCCGCTGGCGCTGTCACTACTGTCAGTATCTTTGTACCTCATATGAACAGCATTGAATGTGCTGTTTTCATCTACAATGATTCCATTGCTAACAATGTCTGTGTCTGAGCTAATGAAGTGGTACCTGCGGAACGGGACGAATCTAAGATCAAGGCCTCTCATGTACTCCTTCAAAGCAGTAGATGTCATAAAGGTCTTGACGTAGTTTTTGTACTGGTCGGTCTGGGTGATATCCATACCGGGGTCAAAGTTAACTAAATTTGGAGTTGGAGTGCTGGTGGAGGTGGTAAACCCTCCACCAGGGCTGGGCGCTGGCAATTGATACGTAGTGCTCGTAGTTGTGCCTTGTGTTAACTGAAGGTTCCGTCTTGCAGCGGCTGTTATCTGGGCCTCTGCTTCAGTTTTAATCTCATCAAGAAGTTTAGGGTCTCCATAAAGCTTCAGGTACTCAGTTTCAGAAATCTCATCATTCTTCAAGTAGTCGTGAAGCTCTGTCATACGCATGACAAATCTATCATCTGCAGGCTTTGACCAATACCTTTGAGAAGGAACACCAAAGAACATGGTGTATCTAAACCTGCGACCATATGGCCTGTTGTAAGCAACCCAGCCAGGGTGCCTGTATGTCATCTCGTAGAAAATGTCCCAAATAGTAGATCCATTTGGAGTGTACAGAACTGATTCTGGCTCAACTTTTTTATTTGTCAATTGATTGAACATGCCGTTAACAAGGCCAAGCACGCTAACACCATCAAATCCGAATGACCTTCCCAAGCTAACTGCTGCGCCGCTAATTGCTTCAACCAGTGGAGAAACGTCCATGTTTATGTAGTCCTTGGGATGGGGCGCGTAAATGTTGTCATCTTGAGGAGACAACATCAACCTGCTTTGTGTGGCGTTGAAATAGCTTTTTGCATTCAAAATGTACTCTGGCAAAACCTTGTCAAGGGCACTACTTCCCAATAAGAGTGCACCGTCAACAGCCAATGCTGCAACTCCCACTCTTCCAAACGTTCCCGTATAGCCTGAAAGCAATCTACCTCCTCCGTTCCACACAAACGACCATGTTCCTTTTGCTGCGCCCCATGCAGTTGTGCTGCTAAACAAAGCCCTGACTCCACCATCTGCTACACCTGCAAATACCGGCTCTGCCCTTCCAAGCCATAGAGCTCTTGCGGCTCTGGTGGCAATTTTTGCATTTAGAGCTGCTGCTTCTGCCGCATACTCAGACCCTGTTTTTACAACCTTCGCTCCGTTTACTAATATGAATTCACCAGCATCATCTACTTTGAAAGCAGTAACTTTGCCAACATTAAAAACTTCGTCAATCAATTTTTTATCAAGTCCTGCTCTCGTAAGCCTTTCTCTAATTTTGTCGCTTGCACTAGCAAACGCTTGACCAATTAGGGTCTTCCCGTTCGTACCTTCTATGGCGCTAACAGGTCTCGAAAGAGCCTGCTTGGGCAGAACCCTCTTGAAAGAGTTCACTCCCATTCTTCCAGGAATCGTTCCCATGGATTTTGCTAGGAAGGTGGAAAGCTTTCCAATGCCCAAGGGGGCTCTTCCAAGAACTCTCCCAATTGACCCTCCTGCTGGAGTTAAGCTAAATGCCGTAGCGGTAAGAATTCCAATAGCCATCAGCCCTGGATTGTTAGCCATCCATTTTGTAGCAAAGTTCAGTGCAGTCAAATGTCCGAGACTTCCCTCGTTTGAGTAGTCAGTAAAATCAAACGAAGTGTCTTTCATTTCTCCAGGCTGAAACAGCTGGCCAATTTCCCACCTACCGAAGTGAACCACTTCGGGTTCCATTATCATAGAGGCAAGCAAATGGTGAGTTGTAGGGTAGCTAACAGAGCCACCGTCTTCTTGCCATCCCTTCATTTCCTGCACGAGCTCTGCGCCAAATGATTGCACTGTAATCTCTGCAAGGTCTCCTTGCTTGTTCCATTGGACTGCAACGACACGTCCACTTAGAAGGACGTGGAGATCGCTGGGATCGTTGGAATAGCCAGCTCTCAACTGCACATTCAATCCTGTCCTCAAAGACAGGGCTCCAAAACTTTGAATCCCATCTTGGCTTTCGTAGTTAGAGTCGTTAGCGTCTTCTCTAATCATCTCAAGACTTTTAACACCTGAAGAAGCAAGATTTATTTCGCTCTGCTTTAGTGCCTTGTTAGACTTTCCAAGATGGTCAATGTCTGCGACAGCATTTCTCTTGGTTCCGTCAAGAATTCCAGAGATGTTCTGAAGAGTAATGATTGCAGTTTGAACTGGGCTCATCTTGTCTTCTTCGTAGTAGAAGTCTTTGACTGCAGCATAAGAGTAAAAGTCATCGTAGTTGATAAAACGATCTGTGAGCTCATCCTCCTCAACAAAGAACAGCTTGTATGTTGGGTATGCTCTTGCTACTCTGTACTTGTGAGTAAGCATTGTATTGGCAGCACCATCAGCCAACTTTCTAAGACTTGCTTTGTCAAACAAGTGGGAAGCAGTTGGTCTTTCAAACTGAGTGTCTTTTGATGCTTCTTCTACTTGGCTGTTTCTCGTCACTAGTGGATTTTTACTTTCGAGAAACCCAGCTCTTGATCCAAACATTTCTGATTTCTCTTCAAGAAGAGTTTTCATTTTTGCTTCAAGAAGAGTTGACTCTTCAGCAGAGAGTCTTGGAATTACTGTAGTAGGAGTAGGGTTTCCAAATGCCCCAGCTTGGGAGTCAGGGTAAACTGTGTTAGCAACTGTTGCGTCACTCCCTGACCCAATTTGATGCAGTGGCTGGTTCGGGGAGATGTCTACTTCCATCTCACTGTTCCACCTTTTTTCAAACTCCACAACTGCCTCAGGCTTGTCTGAAGGTCTTGCAAAAGGGATGTCTACTCCTTCGCTTCCTTCGCTTCCAATTTTTACATTTGGTCTGGCAAGTGAGTCTTCCTCGTAGACCTTTCTGGAAGTATTAGTAGTCCCCCCAGACGAAAGTCTTCTGCTTGCAGAGTATGACCTGTCCACAATTACGTCAATAGAAGCTGCAATTTCTCCCTTGATATCTGCTGCTCCAACTCCTCCGTCTTCGTAAATATTCCACATGTAAAAGTCTGGACTGACAGAATACACATCACCATAGTACGGGTGATGTGGAATTTCCATATCGGGGTAAGCCTGATCTCCTCTTGGCTGAACTTCTGTTAGGGCTCCAACAAGGTGACCCAGTCCAAGATACTCAAGAAGAGCAACGTCCTGAAGAAGAGCGTCAGCCATGTTGGTAAGCGCACTTTTGAAGTACTTTACCTTTTCTGCTTCGTGAGAAGCAGAAACTCTAAACAGTGCTTTTGGAGCTGGGGTAGAACTGGGACCAGAAGGTCCGAATATAGAGTCCCCCGCAACATCGACAGCCCCACCAAGAAGTTTTGGTAAAGCCGTAGGAACGTTGACCAGCAGCTCTCCAAAGGTCGCTCCTCCAAATTGTTCAGTTCCTGGAAGAGAATACGGGAAAAAAGAATCTACAACATTAAAAGGAGTTAAAACAAGCTCGGTCCACGCTTGAAAAACACCAGAAGCCCCCGCAAAGTATCCGTCATCGTCAAGCTCAATCCCTTCTATGCCATTTCTTTGCCAGTTGTTTAGCCCCCTGTAAACTGCATGACTCTGGTTCACATCCCATCCCCAAAAATTTGTGCTTTGAAGAGACTCTGCAAAATACTGAGTTTGAGATTGCAAATTACCATCAGGACCCTTTCCCGAAAACAAACCTTGCAGAAACTGCTCATATCCATAGAACTTCAAAAACTCATTTGACTCAATCATGGCTGGCATGTTGCTAATGTACGAACTTGCAAGATCTTCTAAAACATCTGCGTAAACTGTATTTTCGTGATCTGAAATCGATGTTGTGCTACTAATGGCAGAAAAGCTAGCGTTGAAGAGTCTGTCAAAAGAGTTTGCTACATTAGTGGTAATTGCAGTTGCAGCGCCTGTAAAAGAGTTCACATTGCTATTATACTCAGAGTATGCTGCATCTTCAGCAAACCTTTTAAACTCTCTACTAAGAGTGTTTTCTAGTTCACTGAATGGCGGGGGGCTCATGTTTCCCTCTTCTAGTGTGCGGAAGTAGTCACTGTTATTTTCCACTCTTGAAGAAATCAAGGCATACGTTTCCGTGTAGCATGCAAATGACCTCCACATTGACGGTTCAATTGGAAGATCATACAGTGCTTGCCTCACCGCTTCCTTGGGCAGTGGGTTTCCTTTGATTTCGCCATATGCATCTTGGTCTAGCGCAAAGTATAGGTTTTCTCCTTCACTGCCATACGAGACACTCTGGTCTTCGGCGATCATTAAGCTAATGTTTTTTACTAGACTTCTTATTCCGAACCTGTGATCCAAAAGCTTCTTGATTGGAATGTCTCCAAGATCTGGGTTTTCTTCCAACAGCTGGCTAATGTCTCCAGACACATGACCGCCAGAGGTTACACTGCTTTGGGAAAAGTCTAAGTACCTCTGATCATCCTCCAGTCTTACTTGAGTGTAACCATCTTTGTTTCCATAGCCAGACTCCCTGACTGCAAGATCAGCTAGATAATTTTGTGGAAGCAAAAGCGTTGGCCCAGCGTCCTGCCTTGCAGGCTCTCCCATGTTCGCACCAAGTGCGTTCAGGGCACTTGCAATCGAGTCGTCATTTGGAATAAACAATCTATATTCACTTACTCTTTGTGCTGCACCATTATTCGGACTTACTGTGAGGCTATCCCTTTTGTGATACAAGATGTCATCTATAACGAACTTGCCAAAGTCCTCCTCATCTGGTCTCGTAGTGTTGGTCATCGAACCAAGATCAAGGATTTCGTCATCGGTGGACCCTGCATGCTGTGCAAGGTAGAGTGCTGTTAGAGTCGGGTCGTACTTGTCCAACCCCCAGTTGTAAACTGCATTAAGAACTTCAGACCTAGAGGCATCAAGTCCCTCCGGAGCAACTGAGGTGGGTGTAAGAGTCTCGCCCTCTATGTAGGGCGAGGTTTCCTCCATCGTCAGCTTTACAGTTGACACGCCAGGGTGCCCAGGCAGAGTTGCATGGGAGCTGCCTGTGAATGCCATTCTTTTAGTCATCTCCCAGTCTAGGAGTCGCTGGACACCTCCGCTTTCACGGGCCATATTTGACTCTAGCAAAGATAGGTCTTCGTACTCATAGCTTCCAAAAAGTCTAGTTATAAAACAGTCTACCGAGAGACACCAAGAATCTGGAATCTGCCTGAAGTTCCTTGCACTGTTTTGCAAGATGTTTTTCATACTGTTGATCTCTCTGGCCTGCAATGGCAAACCAGTCCTGTTTCCTAGATCTAATGGTGAGTCTCCATCTTTATAGGTAATCTCCATTTCGTAATAGGGCTGCACCGACCCAAGGAACTGATGGGTTGGTGTAGTCTGCCCGATGATTGGAACATCTGCAACAACATGCCTTAGCCCCGCTGAGACATGCGTAACAACAGCTTCATGCTGACTGAATAGATTCTTACTAAATTCAGCCCCGTTGGAATACTCATCATTTGAGATTGTTAGTGTTACATCTTCATATTTGTGCCAAACATTTGTTACATAAGAGCTTTCTGTGTAGTACCTCCATCCGTCAATATGCATTTGCTGTACAAAATCGTTAATCTGTCTGTAAGCTTTCTCTTTTCTTTTCTTTTCAGCCAGTGCAGCTGCTGCCTCATCGGGAGTCATTCCCTGAGTGTTAGGTGGAGCATTGGTGCTAGAAAGACCAGATGGAGCGCTAGTGCTGCTTGGGCTGCTATTGTATTTTCCGCTTATATATTCTTCAATGTTTGGAAACACATTATGAGAATTATTTGCTCTTTTCTGGGCATACTCTCCAAACATTGACAGTTCTAAATTGTTGTTATCAATCATTGAAGTAAGACTAGCAATCTTCTCTCCAGTACTTGATCCTTTCAGTTCTAAGTATATAGCAGCTTTGGTGGTCCCTTTTGGCCTTTCTACAAACTGAGTAAATGCAGCTATGGCAACTTTATAATCCCCACTTTTGTTAGCCACCAACTCGAACAGTTCCCATCCTGGATCTTCCTGAATCTTGTTAATGTTGAACACAGGGTCTTGTCTCTGTGCGACCGTTCCAGCACGGCTGCCCCATGCTTCTGGTTTGTCAGAATCGTTAATCTGGAACAGTCCGGCAGAGACGGCCCAGTTTGGATCGTAGTCGATATCATTTCTTTTTGGATCTCCAGGATACCCCACATTGTATGCATGGTGGCCCTCAATTCTTCGACCCTCTGAGGACCTGTTTGAATCTGAATCTTGTGGTGGGTCTGACGTGTATGGGCTCTGGTTCGTAGCTTCATGATTGAGGCCAGACTCGTAAGCAGCGTTAACAACGGCTGCAACAACCATAACTCCCGTAGCACCATTGTCCTTAAGCATCTGAGCAATGAGGGCTGCATTCTCTACCGATCTGTCAGATCTGGAGTATCTTGGAGCAAGCATATCCTTCATTGCGCCTAGCTCGATAGTGCTCAGCATGATCTTCTTCTGGACATACTGGTTTTCAACCCAGCTGTCTGGATAGCGAACACTTGCATACTTCTCGAATGAGAACCTTACGCCAGAGGAGACCTTGGGTCTTCTCGTACGGATGCTTCTTTCAAACTCAAACATGGATCCTTCAGTGTAAGTTTCAGAAAAACCCTCACTGTAAGAATCACCATCTGACTCATAAAGCATCTTAGATATCCAAGAGCTCTTTAGACCAGCGTACCAGGGCAGCTCTCCTCCTTCATGGAGGGAGAGCGTGGTAAGCTTGTATTCTGGATTTCTTTTTGCTGCAAAGAAATAGTCGAACCCATCCAGCCCACCTTGCGCAACAATATCTGCTTCGCAATCAATGTTGAAGTTCCTTTTCAAAGCATCTCTTTGAAGAAGGTTGATATAGCGAACATAGATTCTAGAGTCAGACGGCTTGTTTACGAACTTTGCAGGAGACATGTTTGAAGGCAGGGGCAGAAGGTCAAATACCTCTCCCTGGTGCATCCTTTCCATGTCGATGATGGTCTTCTTGTCCAGCCTTTCATAATCCTTTTGCACGACCCCCCAAGGAAGCAAAAGTTCATCACTTTGTGCATCGGCATCGTAATCAATCAAGCTGGGCCTGTTTATCTTCTTTCCATTCTCGTCGTATGTCCAACCAATGGAATACTTGTAACCTGGACCAACTTCTCCTTCTCTCTGGTTGAAAACCCAGTTAGTGCACCAGTCTTCTCTATAGAGCCAGTTATTTGCATATGGAAAGTAGTTGAACCAAGACAGCTGAAGATCAAGAATCCACACATCAGTAAGGCCTGCAGCTGGTTGCACATTTGCATTACGCAGCGTAAAAGCCATTTTCTGGTTATTGTTTGCGCCCCACTCCGGACACAAGATCTCTCTCAGGTATCTGTTTTCAACGAACATAAAAGGAGAATGTCTAAACTCGACCAGCAGTCTGTGAAGGTCGAGCATCATCTCGCTCTTAAAGGGGATCTGGACATGGATTACCTTTTTAGTATGCCCAGATGACATCTTTGCTGTTGACTTCGTTCTTAGTGTCTTCCATGAGTAAGTTAGATCCTGCTCGTTGAGCTGAATCATTGTTGGCGCAATCTTCAGGCTTACGTCGTTGATAACGAATACCTTTTCACTCTCAGTTGCATTATTTGGCATTACCTACCTCAGTCAAGACCAAGCATTCTTTCTACATATGAGCCTGTAAGGGGCTGTCTGTCATCATACACTGTGATACCACCTGACATGTTCGGCATGCTAGACATTGCTGCGCTCGCGGAACCTATCTGGCTGCTATTCCCCAGCTTACCATTGACATTAAAATTCTGCCTAGTCTTAACCCTCTTCATGTGGTGCGGGTTGTTACTGACTCCACCACTTTGAGACCTGTCATACTTCTGAGCTGATTCTGGGCCTGGACGTGGGTTGAACATAGAGCCACCAGCTTGCTGCTCTCTTAGAGCTAATTCTTCAGCTGAGGCGCCCCCTCCGGGGGCAGAGCCGACCCTGCTCATTACACCACCAACAAGAATTGAACCAACCAAACCTATTGCAGTTGGAACAAGCATTGCCTTCATGTTTAGCTTTGCACTTCTGGCCA
>PDMW01004765.1_pt1 | contig 48701 bp, 63 predicted proteins | sample 1515511 | NCBI WGS metagenome assembly PDMW01 (sample SAMN07343023, study PRJNA328102) | Marine metagenome, whole genome shotgun sequencing project. | biome: marine; feature: bay; material: water; isolation source: viruses from water sample < 0.22 micron filtered, nuclease treated, low... ... | reverse complement strand
CCACTGGCAGTTTCAGCAGGCACTCTTTACCGCGCTAAACGGTGACTCTGAGCTTACGTCCACCTTAGGGGCTTCAGTTTACGATGATGTCCCAGACAGTGAGGTAGTTGCCTTTCCTTATATCAATATAGGTGAGGACACAGCCCTTGACTACAGCACAAAAGACCTTATTGGCTCGGATATAACGGTAAACCTGCACGTATGGAGCAGATACCGAGGAAGTAAAGAAGTTAAGCTAATAATGGACAGGGTGCACACTTTACTGCATGATAGTACACTGACGGTAGCTGGGCGAAATCTTATTAATTTAAGGTCAGAGTTTAGCGACGTATTAAAAGATCCAGACGGAATCACAAGGCACGGAGTAATGAGGTTCCGTGCAATAATGTTAGGCACATCTTAGAGGATTTAGAAATGGCGGCTCAAAAAGGTTCGGCAGTCTTAATCAAGGTCGGCGCAGACGGTAGTGAGGTAACTATCGGAGGCTTGCGTTCGTCCTCAATCACATTAAACGATGAAACGGTTGACGTTACCACAAAGGATTCTGCAAATAACCGCGAATTACTTGCAAATGGCGGCATCCAATCTGTGAGCATTTCCGGCTCTGGCGTATTTACGGACTCAGCATCAGAGGAGTCGGTACGAGCGGCATTTGGCGCATCTACCTTTTCGCGCTTTACTTTTATCATCCCAGATTTTGGCGACTACGCTGGAGACTTCCAAATCACTAGCCTAGAGTACGCAGGCGAGTACAACGGCGAAGCAACGTATTCAATGTCGTTTGAGTCATCTGGTGCTATTGGGTTTACAGCCGCTTAATAGGGGGTGAACCATGGCTTGGCGTAAAGTAGAGCTTACATACGGCAAAAGCAGATATACTGCTATGCAGAGGGGCGCGGAGATCGTTGCGCCCTTATCCATAGGCTCTCCAAAGACCGTTAAGGTTAATGGTGTTTCTTATAACGTAATTAGCGCAGAAGAAGACATGAGGGGCGAGTACGTGTCTCTATGTGTTGACTGCGAAACTCGTGAGACCGCAGATGCGGAACTAGAAAAGGAACTGTCAGATGACGAACCCGATGAAGGGGGAGATGACGATTGAGTTGGGTGGCGAGCAATATGCTTGTCGTTTAACCGTTGACTCCCTTATTAAAATTGAGACAGAGCTTAATCAGGGTATTTTAGCTATTACCCAAAGAATCTCTGAGGCAGATGTTCGCCTAAACGATTTAGCCGTAATTCTTTACTACGCCCTGAGGGGTGGTGGAAAAGACCTTTCCCAGTCCGACTCTAAAAAAATAATCCAAGGCGCGGGAATTATTCCGTGCACGACGGCAGTAGCCAAGTTGCTTGTCAGCGTACTAAGCGATCCCAATGCGGAGGAGTCAGAAAAAAAGTAGCCGGGGACTTGGAGTCCATCCCTTGGGATAGATTCTATTCGGTGTGTGTGGGCATGATCAGCATTCAGCCTAGTGAGTTCTGGAATATGTCCCCGGTGGAAATTTACAGAGCAATATCAGGTTTTAAGGAGTTCAATGGCGGAGAGGGCCAGTCCCATCAGTCAATGAGCAAATCAGAGCTTGAAGAACTGATGGAGTTGCACCCGGACTAATGGCTACTGAAATTGACGAACTGATCGTCCAAATCAAAGCGGACACTAAACAGCTTAATACTCAGCTTAAGTCGGTTCGCGGGCAATTAAACAAAACCTTCCCGGCAGGCAAAGGCCAGAACTCACCCGTCGGCAGGTTCTCTGGCGCCCTGCGCGGCCTCTTAGCCCCTCTCGCGGCTGTCGCCTCTGGTATGGCGGCCATTGCCGCAGTCAAGGGCATTGCCACCGTAAGCATGGAGTTTGAGGATCTCAAGGACAGTCTTGATACCGTCTTTGGCTCTATGAAGGCTGGCGACCAAGCGATGAAAGATGTGCTGGCATTCGCCCAGACCACGCCCTTCCAAGTAGAAACTGTGACCAAGGCGTTTATTGCCTTGAAGTCCGCAGGTATAGAGCCCACCCGTAAAATGCTCCAAACTTTTGCTGATACCGCGTCCGTGTCAGTAGATCAGCTTGGAGTATTTGAGGCGCTTGTGCGCGTAACCCAGCGCTCCGCATCCGGCGGCTTGGGGTTAGAAGAATTAAATATGATTATGGATCGGGGAATTGATGTCCTCGGCATACTTAAGGACCGCTTAAATCTAACAAAGAACAATATAGCCGAGTTCGGGCAAACAGCAGAAGGCGCCCGAATCATCATGGCGGCGCTTACTGACGGACTAAATGAAAAGTTCGGCGGCTCCATGGAAAACAAGATGGACAACCTGTCCACCAAAACCTCCAATATGACCATCGCCTTTAAGAGCCTGCTAGACGAGATCGGCAAGGGCGGATTGATTGATTTCCTAAAAGATACGGCAGACTACTTCACTACTGTCGCCAACAAGATTACCACCATTGTACGTGCATCACGCACAGGGGTGAGCGCTGAAGCGCAAGCGCTAATGCAACCGGCGGAGGGAGAGGCAGATCAGCGGGCTGTCGCGGCACAGCTTCTTTCAGATATAACAAAGGCCTCCAATGACCTAGCGTTTAATCAGGTTGCCATGGAGAGAATGCTCCGGGAAGGCGGAGACCCTAATGCGTTTAACGCCATAGTGTCTCGGGTTGAAGCCACCCAAAAAATAATACAAGGATCTTTGGCCGCTCTTAGGGATGTTAGCGATGAAGACTTTGACCGTGGAATCGGCGCCGTTTCTGGCGGTATGCGATCAGGCTTCCAGCAAAAAATAGATATAGAAGGACCGGGAGCCGCTAGCACAGGCATAGCCAAGGCCATGATGGGAGAGGTGGAGAGAAGTCTGGGGCCGTTGCTTGAAAGCAGTCTTATGGAAGGGGTGCCAATCACCCTAGATATACAGTTTGATAAAAGCGGCATACCTAGCTTTGTTGCGGAAGTAAAAGATGCGGTTGAAAAAGAGACCGCAGAGCAAGGCGAAGATGGCCCAAGCGCCGCCGAATTACTTAGGTCTGGACAGATCCAGCTTTTGGCTACTGACGCCAAAAAAATGCTTGAGAAAATCGCTGACCCTTTAATCCCTATAAAGGCCATGCTTGAGGATATTGGCGAGCTTGAGTTGCTTAAAGATGCAGAGGGTAATTCTGTTTTCGCGGCGGATGAGATTGTTGCCTTGCGCGAGCATCTTAACGGGTTGATAGCTGATGCCAATCAAAGCTCACTAGAAGAAAAGTTTGGGGCATTCCAGAGCGCGGTTGAGAACACGGTCACTCCTCTTGAGAGGGCCACGCAATCCATAGCGGAAATGCAGGCTCTACTGGATAGCGGCGATGCGGAAGTAATCAAGTTCATATTTGGCACAGTGGATATGAATGAGATTGACGCAATCATGCAAAAACTGCGTGAAGGCTTGAAAGACCTAAAGACGGATGTAGAGGAAACGTCTGCCTCGTTTGCTGAAACTATGGCTCCAGCTATCGCCAGCTTAGCTCACGCATTTACTAATGACTTTGTGAACGCTTTAACGTCAGGTCAAAACGCGCTTTCTGCGTTTAAAGATTTTGCCAAGAGCCTTGTTAACCAAATTATCGCCACGTTCCTGCAAATGGCCGTGGTCAACCAAATACTGAACGCCATATTTGGGCGCTTTGAGGGCTTTGAGAAGTTGCCGACCATATCGTTTGGCGGCGGGAAAGTGGGAGAGTCAGCATCTGGCGGGGCCATGATGCGAGGTAAGCCTTATCTGGTAGGTGAGCGCGGCCCGGAGATGTTTGTACCGCATACAGCGGGAACCCTTAAAAACGGCAACGACACCAAAGGCATGATGGGCGGCGGCAGGCCGATTATTGTAAATCAAAACCTTAACTTCTCTACCGGAGTTGTTCCCACGGTAAGGGCGGAGGTTCAAAGAATGCTACCGCAGATAAGCGAAATCACTAAGTCGTCCGTACTTGAGGCAACGCGGCGGGGCGGCAATTACAGAAAGGGGTTGCTAGGTGCCTAAGACAATTACCATTCCGACCACGCCGGGATTCACTGACTCCAGCTTTTCTTTGTATAGGGCCATTGCGGTTTCTGCGTCGCCTTTTAGTGGGAAGCAAAGAGTACAGGAGTATGATGCTGTGTTTTGGCAGGGGCGCGTATCGTTGCCGCCAATGAACCGAGAACAGGCAAGTAGCTGGCAATCGTTTTTCTTGAACATAGAGGGAAACAAAAATTACTTTCTGTTTGGCGACCCAGACGCTAAATCCCCTCAAGGCACATACAACTCAACAGGCTTTAAGGCAGAAACTAGAGTCAATAGCGGATCGCAAGTAACAAGCGTTACTTTGAGCTTTTCAGGTAGCACCCTTACCGCAGGATCTGCAATTTTTGATGGGCTAGTGGTCGGTGATTTTGTGACGGTAAGCGGAGCCACCAACGAAGACAATAACGGGACGCACAAGATACTTACCAAAACCAGTGACACCGTGGTAGTAGTAGACTCAGATTTTGTTACCGAAAGTAGCACCGCCTCATGCAAAGTGCGTCAAAACGTAAAGGGTAGCACCGCGCTGTCTTTTGAGGCGATCACAAACGGCGCGACAGGCACGGTAAAGGCGGGGGACTACTTGGCTATATATGACACGTCGTCAACCACGACAGGCAAGCCCGTACAGCTTGTAATGGCTACAGAGGACGCAACAGTGTCAGTCAATAGCGGCAAAGATCATTACAGCGTGAAAATACAACCAAAACTTAGACAAAGCGCGGATGACCATTTTATTGGGTTTTCTTCTTCGTACAACAAGTCGCAGTTTAGGCTGGCAAACAACACTGTGGAATGGGACGCGGGCGCATCATCTCTTTACGGATTTACTTTTGAATTTACGGAAGTCGTATAAATGGCCACTCGCCCCGGAATAGACACCAACGCTTCCCTGCGACTAGAAAGCGATCATCAGAATCTTGTTTTTGCCTTGAAGCTGGATTTTGATACGGAGACTATTCTGCTTCATACGGGCGTGGGCGACCTTGTCATAGATGGAGACACGTACCTAGGCGCGGGGTCACTTCTTTCTATATCGGACATTGAAGACGGATCAGATCTTAAGAGTGCGGGTGTTACGTTTTCCATTAGCGGTATGAATACTGATGTGCTGGGCTACGCCCTAACCGAAAACTATCAAAACCGAATTGCCACGCTAAAGATGGCTTTTTTGAGCGGGGGAACGGATCACGTTCAGGGAGTAATGGATATCTACACCGGCAGAATGATGCAGATAAACATTGCTGATAGCGCGCAATCAGGGGCAACCGTAACCCTGCAAACAGAAAACCGACTTATAGACATGAGGCGGCCTAGTAATTACCGCTACACAAAAGAAAGCCAGAACTATCTGTACCCAAACGACACCTCGTTAGATGAGGTTGCAAAAATACAGGACATGGAGTTGCTGTGGGGCAGAAAGCAGGGAGGGACTTCCGGTGGTGGAGGCAGGGGTCAGGGCAATGATGAAGACGGCAGTAACACGCAACACCGATGAGGAAAAGAGAGGATTGGAAATTGCGTTTCCACCAATTCCTTAAGGAAAACAAGGATCGTCCATTTAGCTGGGGCGCGTGGGATTGCTGTAAATTTACAAACGCCGCCGTCCTAGCAATGACAGACAAGGACTTGATCCCAGATGAGCTTCAATGGGTTGATGAAAAAACAGCCATGGAGGCTATACACGGTTACGGAAAAACACTGGGGCGTAGCGTTCAAAAGGCCGCAAAAGCGGCGGGTCTTGCAGAGCTTAAGTCTAGCGAGGCCAATCTTGGTGATGTAGTTGTCATTAAGGAAGATGGGGGTGAGGTTGCCGGAATATGCGACGGTCACTCTGTGGTGTGTCCTTCAGACGGTGGATATACGTATAGGCCTAAGGCCCAAGCTCACAAGGTGTTTAGAATAAATGGCTAAGGTAATTAAAGCGGCTGTCATAGCGGCGGCGGCGGTATTCATAACAATACTGATCGTTAATAGTGGCGGCGCACTTGCCCCGCTGTTTACTGGAGGCGGCACCATAGCAGGCTTGAGCGTTGCGGCTCAGTACGCCATTGTGACGTTTGTGGGCTCTGTGGTGGCAGGCGGTATTGGTATGCTCACATCCAGAGGCATAGGGGCTTCTGGTCAAAACTTTGGAACCAAGGTAGCAGGGCGCGGCGCACAAGTACCTAGACAGATCGTTTACGGTGAATGCCGAGTTGGCGGCACTATCGTCAAGATGCACACCAGTGGAGCCGATAACAGCAAATTACATTTATCCGTAGTCTTGGCAGGCCATGAAATAGAGAGCCTTGAAGGCGTTTACTTTAATGACACTAAGCTCACAACAAGCACAAGCACGGTTAGTGGAGAAACGGTTTATAAGGCAACTAATGCAAAATTTAAGAACACGGACAATGAAAATGCAATTGATTCCGCCGGGACGCTAGTTAGATACACGTTTCATGACGGATCTCAGTCCACGGTTGACGGCCTAGCAAACTCAGCTAATGCCTCAAGGTATCCAAGCACTGCCAAGTTCCAAGGCATGGCTTACGTTTACATGGAGGTTGTCTATGATCCTGAAAAGATGCCCTCCTTCCCGCCCTTACACTTCAGGGTAAAAGGCAAAAAAGTATACGACCCGAGATCTTCAAGCACGGCGTGGAGCAGAAACCCGGCTCTAATCATACGTGACTATCTGACTGATACCACTTACGGGCTAAAAGCTTTGTCGTCAGAAATTAACGACACAAACGCCGGAGGCGGCTTTACTGCGGCGGCCAATGCGTGTGACGTAGATATGACCCTCGCGGACAACTCATCGCAAGAGGATCGCTTTACTTTAGATGGCTTTGTAAACGCGGCTTCAGCAGGGGATGCAATTCTTGAGGGGTTTCTTTCTTCGTGCGGCGGAAAAATTACGCATACGAACGGCAAATTTAATCTTTTCGTGGCCACCGCTCAAACTCCAAGCCTGACCATAACCGATGACGATGTACTTGACACCCAACAGCTTTCAACAAAATCAGGTAACGGAGATCTATATAACGGCATTAAAGCGCTATTCGTAGATAAAGATCAGAATTATCAGGGTGCAGAAACCCCTATTTTGCTGAACTCATCCTACTTGGCAGAAGACACACCAAGCGGCGAGCAGTCTGCAAACTACAAAAAAATATTAGAGACACAGCTCCCATTCACAACCAGCCACACAATGGGCCAACGTATTCAAAAAATACAGCTTATGAGGCAAAGAGAGAGCGCGGTAATGTCGCTTCTTACGTCGCTTAAGTTTATGAAATTACAGCCCGGCGATTGGGTTAACGTCACAAATAGCCGCCTTAGCTTCAGCTCAAAAACTTTTGAAGTTCTTTCTACCCAGATGGAGTTTTCTGAAAACGAAGGAGTTTTGTATGCGGCAACTAGGCTTACGTTGCAGGAGACGTCCGCAGGTATATACAACTATCTGTATAGCGAGTACAGCACCCCTCAAACGGCTGGAAGCACCCCTCCGGGAGGAGACTTATCAGTAAGGGCTCCTACAGCAGGAACCTTATCACAGCGCACAAGACCAGAGGGGCCGACTGCTAAAATAGATATAATCGTATCTTGGACTAACGCGGCAGAGGCCGGAGTACAAGGAACAGAGATACAGTATAAAGAAAGCGGCGAGTCCGCTTATGACGTGGCAACTCTGGCAGGGCGCGGCGCAACCACGGCGGTTATCACAAATGTTCAAGTAGGCAAAACGTATGATGTACGTATAAGGCACTTCTCATGGGACAATGTTTACAGTTCTTTTGTTAGCTTCAGCCAAACAACGATAGTTGAGCCGGACACCCTGCTTGCTCCCGGCAACCCAGCGGCTACTACCGACAAGCCGTTCTTCATTGAGCTTACGTGGACGAACCCAACCAATGCCAACTTCCGGGCGGTAGAGGTTCACTACTCAACAACCAGCGGATTCACTCCGGATTCCAACACCCTGCTCAATACCTACTACGGAGAACCGGCCAAGCAGAAGAAGGTCATCCTCGGCGTATCTGCGGGCCTAGCTTACGACACCAATTACTACTTCAAACTGCGCTCGGTTAACGTGTACGGCACGACAAGCGGGTACACCCTCCAAGCTACCGGCCAGTTCAAAAAGGCGCAGAACGCCGATGTTGAAAACCTAAACGCAAGCGCAATCACCGCAGGAACTATTGATGCAGGCACCGTTACAGTAAGCAACATTGATGCGGGCGAAATAAGCACCGGGACACTAAGCAGTGACAGGGTAAATACCGGGCAGATTGTTGTCGGAGGTTTAGAGTCGGGGGTAACAATTACCCAAGGCAGTCTAACCATGAATGCTGGCGGCCACATAAAGGGCGGTCAGGTGGAATATAACGACGCTGACGCCTCCGGATTCTTCCTTGGTTACGACACGGACGCCTACAAATTCAGTATAGGCAATTCAGATAACAGTAAGGCTATTACGTTTGACGGCTCTGATTTGACCGTCAAGGGCGCTATCACAGCAACAAGCTTGACGCTTAACGCCGACGCTAAAGCAAGCCTACTGACCGCTCTGGAGCTTGAGGAGACGTTCTACGCCCTTAACACCATTAACTATGGCGCACTATCAAATCTTACGTTTACACCCGATAACATTCACAACACAGGCTCCAATGTTGGTGAGGTAACCGTTCACGCCGGATCTATGAAGGCGGGATCAACCACTTACACACTTTCCTCAACCGATACGGTATACACGCCTTATGAGGGGGCGATTAAACCTCCCTATGCGGGAAACCACTTCTATCTCATATTTAGCGCCACGGACGTTTGGGCGTCTGACAACTCCAATAGATTCACCACCACTGACGCAACTACTCGTAACGGCGCGGATCGCATCTTTGTTGCTATATACGACGAAGTCAATGATCAGTGGAAAGCCGTTGATAATCTGAACAACACAACCAACTTCACGCCATTAGCTACGGACTACGTGATCGCCGTAGGCACAAAGACAACAAGCACTGGCGGTTTAGATTCTGTCAAACCCCTCATTGTCTATGCCGATGACCCGGAGGCCGATCAAACTGTAAACGCCCTTAATGCTGGCACTACTATCAATAACGGCGGTATCACATTAAGCAGTGGTGGCGTTATTAAAGGCGGCCAAACTGCATACAACGATGAAGACGCATCAGGGTTCTTTTTAGGCTACGAGTCAGGCGCATATAAATTTAGCATCGGAAATGCTGACAATACTCAGCGCCTTACGTTTGACGGAAGCAATCTAGGCGTAAAAGGAACGATCACGGTAGGCAGTACCGACCTTACAGAGACGAACGCCCTTAACGCTAACACCACGCCAAGCGATGTGGGCCTAAATGTTGACTACGCGCTTGAGGGAGTCAATTACAACGCGCTGTCTAATATTACGTTTGTTGCAAACTCGTCTAACGGCACCGCTGACTCTAATGATGGCGAGACGTACATCACAGCGGGAACGCTAAAGGCGGGATCTACCACGAGAACCATAGCGGCAAGCACGATGCACTCGCCGTATGAAGGTGTCACAAAGCCGCCCTACTCAGGAAATCACTTTTTTATTATTTCTGGCGCGTCGGATGCGTGGGCTTCTGACACATCAGCCAGATTTCAGACAAGCAACAACGAGACACTTGGCGATAACGCCAACAACAACCACCTGTTTGTCGCTATTTATGATGACGGAAACGATCAGTGGAAAGCGGTGGACAACAATGGAGCAACGACCAACTTTACCCCGCTCCCTACGGATTATGTGATCGCAGTAGCTACTAAAACATCATCCAGCGGCGGCTATGACTCACTGGTGCCGCTTACTGTTTATGCGGATGACCCAGAAGCCGATCAAACGGTCAACGCGCTAGAGTCTACAACGACGATCACGGGTGGCGGTATTATCATGTCCTCTGGTGGCGCTATCAAGGGCGGCCAGTCAGCGTTTGATACCGGCACCGGCTTTTTCCTTGGGTATGACAGTAATGCCTACAAGTTCTCTATTGGCAATGCTGGGAATAACTCGCTGACCTTTAACGGTAGCACCTTATCCGTATCTGGAAACATTACAGCCAACAGCCTAACTCTAGCATCCACAGTAGCTATTGATGGCGATAATCTGCCGATTGATATCTACGCAGGAGTTGATTCCACAACTCTTAACAAAGACCCTTATTTTGCAAAAAGGGATGGAACGCGTTGGACTACCGCCTCTGGCAACTCTATAAGCATTGATGCTGACTATGAGTTCACGTTTAAAACTGATGGTAGCGGCTTACCAACAGGCCGCTCAACATTTTTGCAGTCGGTGAGTGCTGATGATGCTAGCGATCAGTTCTTTAGTGAATTCTTTCCCCTAGAAAGCGACAAGGCGTATCGCATTACAGTTTGGGTGCAACAGCCCAGTGGCACAAAAACCAACTACTTGTCTATGGACTTCCGTGATTCTAGCAACGTAAGAATCAACAACGCATCGTCACCGGTTTCAGATGCAACTGGCTTCGGCGCAATTGGCTCATACCACTATTGGCTAGTCCTTAATCAGGTCTTTCCGACCACCTTTACGAAGTACGAAATTGTCATTGGAGGGAACTCCTCAATACAGCCGCCCAGCAATGCAACATCATTCAACGTCGGAGCATTAACGCTAAGGTCAAGTGCAGGTAGTACAACAACCGTAAATTGGGCCCAGTATCACGTTGAAGAAATAGACACAGCCGCAACTAATGCAAGCGTGACATCAATTGGCGGTGTGACGATTACGGACACTAAGCTACACCAAGGAACAGGTACTTTTAACAACGCCAACACTGGGTTTTATTTAGATAGCGCGGGTCAGTTTAGTCTTAAAGACAAGCTGTCATTTGACGGCTCCGACCTAACGGTGAGTGGTTCAGTCACAGCCGAATCGTTTACGCTCTCAAGCGGAGCCTCGCTGTCTGACGCCGACGATCAAATTGCAAACACAAACAACAACGCATTCTTCCGCTATGAGACTACGGCGGCAAATGATGCCGTGGCGGCTTTAAGTGATAGCGAGTTCAATACTGCTTTTGGCCGTAATCCTAGAAATCGCGACGTTCTGATTGTTGTAAACACAGGGAGCGATCCAGACGTTAGCGCGGCGTATGTTTACGATTCATCATTGGCTACTCCAGCGTTCGTGGCTAAGAACGACTTTTTGACCGGCGACCTCATTGTGGATGGCACTATCAAAGCGGCCAACATTGACGTCAATGATCTTATCACCTCCGGAAGTTTGCTTACCGGATCAGCGACGATTAGCAACGATATCCGCATTGGTTCAGGTGATTCCGTTTTCTCGGCGGATAGCGACGGTATTTATCTAGGAAGCGAAACCTTCAGTAGCGCGGAGTTTAGGGTTACACCGGCGGGTGTCATGACGGCCACGGGGGCAACATTTACCGGCGGCGCTGTAAGCAATACCACGACAGTAGGCGGCACGGCGGCAAGTACAGTGGCTTCTGGTGCGGCGGCTGGCGCTACCGCATCACAGGTCAACAAGGGGTTGGCCCTAGTTATAAACCAGACAGCCAGCGGCTCAAGCAATGCTGGAGAATGCGGCCTTGTCGGCGTAGATAAAGATGGCGCGCCAGAGCTTAATACAAATGGATTCATCATCTACAACGGCACTAAGTACACGGTAGATCGCGGTCAATACTCAACCAATCACACGCTTCTCACCAACCTTGCCAACAAGAAAGGCTTTATTTGTATTGATGTAAACAATACTAAGCCGTTTGACACTACAAGCTACGGCAATTTAGATATTGCCTTTGTCTACAAGGTGGGCGATCAATGGTATTACGACGAAAACTCCACGGCTGAAATTCAGTTTACGCCCTCAAGCATTACGGGCAACCAAACAGGAACGGACAATACCACCACTCCAAAACTGCTTGCGATTGGCTACCTAGAAACGGGAAGCCCAGATGATATTACGGCAGGCGGGTTATTTGAGCCAGTAGAGCTGGAGTCTGCGCCTTTTTACGGTGACACCGTTAATAGCGGCACCGTTGGCGGTATCAGTATTGACGGCTCAAAGATTTACGCGGGAACGGGTACGTGGGGCGCAACCAATACAGGCTTTTATCTTGATAGCTCCGGCGATTTTAGCCTTAAAAACAAACTTAAGTTTGACGCATCAGAAGCGACGCTTACATTAGACGGTCAGCTCAACGCCACTAAAATTACAGTTGGCTCTGGTGTTGATACGGCGGCAATGCAAGCAACGGGTGACGTTCGCTTCTGGGCGGGCAGTGAAAACCCATCAGCAACTACGCCATTTGTCGTGCAGAAAGACGGTGAGGTTTTTGCGCGAAATCTAGTATTAACAGATACAGACGGCAACGAGTATTTTAACGCGGCAGAAGGCTTTACCAATCTAGCTCTGACGGAAGTTGTTAGTGAGATTGAAGGCGCAAAGATCACCACCTATTCAGAGGCTCTTTCATCTGACAGTGAAGAAATTGAAATAGCTTTTGAGCAAGCGTCTAATGTCACATTTAAAGGCAAGCTCAACGCCAATTTCTTCGGCTCTACAAGCAACAGCAGTCAAATACAGGCAGAAGCAAATTCTCGCGCAGAGATACCTGACAATTTTAAGATCATGCTTAGGTATCACACGTCGTCTGGGTTTAGCTCCTCTCAAGGTACGCTGATCGCAAGCCAGGTCTACACAAAGGTAACGAGTGGAGTAACTCCTACATCTGTTCAGTATGCGCTATCAACCACCTCATTTGAGGATCTAGAGCTAAGCGAGTTTTTCTCGGTTTCTACGGTTATAAAAAACGACGCGGGAGCGCCTAACGCCTCGGGCTTTGTAATTTTAACTTCAACTGTATCCAGCTTTCCAAGCGGTACGCATTACGTTAAAGCGTTCATCAGCACTACTGACTCTAGCTACAGCACTACCAACAAGGTCACAGGATCAGCATCTCGCACCATTGAGATACAAGACAACACGGACGGCGGCGGGTTTACCATTGACGGCGGCGCGTCACAGTCAGTCGGTGCCGCAGACATTACATCGGTAGCCATTGCCGCAAACAACGGGATTACCGGCGCGGCAACAGCAAGTTCAGGTGCGGCATCATTCACACTAGGATTGGGCGACATTACCCCGACCACTGTAACGACCACAGGCAACGTAGTAGTGGGCGGGAATCTGACCGTGAACGGAAGTACCACGGAGCTAAATACAACCACGCTTCAGGTGCAAGACAAGAACATCGTCCTAAACTATGCGGATGCCAATACAAGCAGTACAGCAGATGGCGCTGGAATTACGATTCAAGACGCTGTTAGCGCTAGCACAGACGCAACAATGCTCTGGGAGTCAACGTATGACTATTTCAAATTTAGTCACACGGTTGGCGTTCCGTTGCTACCGGCAGATGGGGTCGCTTTCTACACATCATCAGATAATCAAGATATTGATTTGTTGCGAGTATCTGGGGTTGCTGATGATCAGATTGCAAAAACAGGATCTTATGGCTTCAGCCTTAAATATCTAGGCACAGGCTCTAACAACAACAACACGCTGAAACTTCTTGCAGACAATCAAAATGCGGCGAGTCAAGAGACTGCATACACTGTTTTTCAAGACGGAACGATGACATTTGGGAAGGCGCTGACGTTTACGAGCAACACCTTCAATATGCCAGCCGGTGGCCTGCATCTAAACACTAACGCCGCAAGCAGTGGCGCCAATGTGACCTCGTTGGTTCTTTCCGCGTTCTGGGAAGATATAAGCACACAGAGCAATTTCATTGATTTTAGAGCTAGAGATGGAAACGACAACGAATACCCGCAGGTAAGGATTGGTGCGGAAAACAAAGATCCATCAGGGTCGCAAATAGAAGAAGGTAAAGGTTCCTTTGTTGTTTACACAAATGATGCCACAGGCACTACGCTGGGCGGGACTACCGACCTATCTAAGCGCTTTGAGGTTCACAACGAAGTAACTACCGTTAGCGGGAAGATCGTTGCCGGTGAAGCGCAGACCGTGGGCGGTCAAGTCATGATGGAGGGTTACTACTCCGACGGCTCCACGCACGTTATCGGCTCAACCTACAGTTCGGGCGGCGGTTTTCTGGGATACGGTGTATACCCTAGCTCGGCAAGCGCAACAGAATTTCTCAGCTCTACAGGCATTGCCTTAAACAGGGCGGCTTACAAGTACGACACTAGTCATCACTGGTATGTTGGAAGTAGTCAAACAGTTGCATTCGGTAGCGCCGCTACACTGACCCAGCGTATGCAACTAACAGCCAGCGAGCTTATCGTGAAGGACGGCGTGAATGTAGTCTCTGACTCTGGATCTGGGGGTACTACAAACGCATTCGTTCTCAAATCTACAGGCTACACCGGCAACGTCACCAAGCTAGAGCAGAACAACGCTGGCACACGGTCCACGCTAGAAACGTCTGAGCGGCCTCTCTACATTTACTCTGCAACAGTGGGGAGCCCTAGCGCTGAAATCAGGATGCATACCAACGGCACAACCGGCCTTGGTTTTAAGATGGATGCAAACCAAGACATCACGCTTTATGGCGACGTGTCCAACAGCGGCAGATTCACGTCCAGCAACAGCACTATCGGGTCGGTGGGTGCGGAAGGGACAATTGCAAACGCGGCATTTCTGGCAGGCACTACCGGAAGCGGAATTGGTATTGATTCCAATGAAATCGTTTTCTTCAACAGTGGTGTTGGCTACATAAACCAAGACACGGATAACGACTTACGGTTTTACTTAGGCAACCAAAGAACGGGAGGTAGCGGAAACACGCAGGTCTTTACGCTTCTGGCAAATAAGAACGCTAGATTTCATAACAGTTTAGATGTTGACGGCGATCTTGATGTGACAGGCTCGTTTTCGGCTGGATCTTTGTCAGCCACAGACACGTTTACCATCACATCAACCGGCGCAACACCAACCCTTAACTTTAACTCTAGCAGTACATCAGATGCCGCTGTTGATTTTGCAATACGAGCCAACGGTGAGAATTTAGAGTTTATTGAGCCAGAGCAAAGCAACAAAGTTCACTTCAAGATAATTGATGATGGCGGTGTAAGCGCGCTAGAAGGCTACAAGTACGGATCATCTGACACGCTAATTATTAGTGGCACCGGAGATATAACAGCACAGGACATCTCCTCTGCCGGTAGCATTACCGCTGACTCCGGCGCTATTCGTGGTAACTACATTCTTGGCAGAAACACAGGCCACTCAGATCAGGATATGCTCTGGGCCATATCAGATGAGGATACTAACGAATCCATAGCGCTTAAGCTGGGCCAGTCTGCATCGGTTGACTGGGTAGAAAAAGCAAGTGACGCGACAGCGCCTGCGTCCGGCATCTTTACGATAGACGGCGCTCGTAACATGACATTTGGGCCGTACATCCCGATTGATGACAATACTGAAATCACGTTTGAGACTTGGGCCAAGCACGTATCTGGAACCGACAATGAAGGTCGTTTGTATGCTGGCGGTCAGTTTTATGATGGCAATAAAACCAGCCTAGGCAACGTGAGTAGATACTGGGGCGCAAACGGTGACCTTCAAGATTCAGATAACACTGGATGGAGGCACATCAAAGGCGTTTTAAAGGGTAGTGCCATACGAGGTGCGTCCGGCACAACCACTGCTCAGTATGTGCGTTTATTGTTCCTGTTCAACTACCAAGCGGATGGGAACAAAACCGTCTTCTGCGGAACTAAGTTTTACGTCTCACGCAAAACCATAACAAGCCTGTATCACAAAAATTCAGACTTTGCCGGGATATCCCAAGACACTGGGTTTACTACTGGATACGGCAACGGCACGGGCGTCACAGAAATCATTGACGGCTCCGGTGTTATCAACACGCCGTCTTATTATCAGGTTTCAGGCACTACGGTAATTGATAGCAACAGGAACGCTTTCGTCGCTGAGTATGTCAATCACGATGGCGACACTGACACCAACATACGCTTCCAAGACAACCGCATCACGATCAACGCGGCTGGCGGAAGCAACTCCATTGACCTGCATAACAACGGCACGATCTATCACCAAGGTCCAGCGCAGTTCTACAGTGACGTCAACCTTGGTGCTAACACTGACGCAAGTAGATTCCTAATTATTAACAAGGCCACCACCGGAACCAACGGCATCATTCTAAGGAACGCTGGCAACAATAAGGTCAAGCTACTGCAAAACGCATCAGAGTTCTTTGAGCTACACACCAACAACCAGCTAGCGCTTACAGTCAATGAAAGTCAGGCCGCCGTGTTTGAGTCTAACATTCAAGCAACGTCCGGTATTTTTGAAAACGCTCAAGGTAGCGGCGTAAACCTCACGCTTCGCAACACCATGGCGGATATTGATGGCTCCGGCGCTACTCTACACGGCGTAGCTATGAACTTTGAGGCTACGGATGGAAACGCGACGTTTACGCCTCAAGCGCAAATCAGGATGTACGTAAAAGACTACTCCGGTGATGGCGGCGCACCATCAGAGGGTATGGGCAACCTCGCTTTCTTAACTGGTGCTGGAACAGATTCAAGCGGCAACGGAACACTGACGGAAGTGATGCGCGTCACTGAAGACCAGAAAGTGGGCATAGGAACCCAAACACCATCTGAGACGCTAACCGTCAGCGGAAGTATTTCTGGGAGCGTACTACGCACAAGCATCCCTGACCCCGGCAATCCGCAAGCCACCGCTAATCAGGTTCGCCTCAGTGGCTACGGAATGATGGGTAATAGAGGTTTGCTCTATATTACGAACGCCGATTCGTCGGGGGTAGTTCAGATTGGCGTCGGCGGCTCACACAACCAAAACCCAGCTCTTACTGTAAGTGCCACCAATATAAATGCGCATGGAAGTACGCTCTCCTCGGGCGCCATTACAAGCACTGGAACTTCAAGTTTCACTACTATTGGCTCGGGCGATATAACAAGCACAGGCGATCTTGAAGCTAAGACAGGAACCTTTACCGGCCAAAATGGAACAGCGTTAATCGTTAATAGCGGAACGACTAACGTCACATCTCAATTTACCTCGGGAGACGCCGAGGCTTGGATATCGCTCAAGGACAGTAGTTCGGGAACCTATGGGCTACTTATGGGTCACGCGGGTAACGACGCCAATAGGCATTTCGTCGTGGCGGATACAAACGCGGTTGACCGTTTCCGTATAAATACCGGCGGCTCCATCACTATGGTGGACGACATTACCGGCACGGGTGACTTCAAGACCACTGGAGGCTTCCTTGAGTCGGGCACTGGTAGCGGCACGGGTGGCTCGTTTGTACTAAAACAACGCTACTCTGGAACAGCACACCATATCGCTACTATGGGAACCATGTACTCCAGCGGATCGTGGTTGCTTGGTTACGGTGTAGGTCCGAAGGCTGGTGCTTATGGTTATGTGTCTACATTCAGTAACTTCAACGGCACCCGCAACGCGCTTGAGCTTTTCAACAACGGCTTTCAGATTTTGTACGGCCCAGCCCAAACGACGGCGGTGGGTAGTGACATTACCAGCCTAACAACACCGCTTTTATTCCGCTCCGACACGGGAGCGCTAACCCTTAAAGGGACAGCGCCGCATTTAATTCTGGGCAACGACTCAGAATCAGACAACTACATCTTGTTCCAAGACAATCAAGATCCTACCGGTCAGAACTTTAAGATTACGTATAGCTCTGCAACCAATCTGTTTTCAATGGGCCATGATGAGAAAACTAACTTTTTCCAAATTGCAGGAAGCGAGGCACAGCAATCAGTAGAGTTACACAGCACCGCCGTTGATGCGCTTTTGATAACCGGCTCTAACGGAGGCATAAAACTTACTGGCGGCAACAATCGCATTTACTTTGGCGCCAACAGAGCGCTTGAGGGAAACACTGCTGGAACTTCGCTTCAAGTGGGTGAAGGCTACAGTCAAACAAGCATACAAAGCACCAATACTTTTATTGAAAACCAGCTTGCGATTGGCGGCACAGCATCTTTTGCGGCAAGAAGTAACTTTCAAATACACGCAAAGCACACGGGTACGTGTCGTTTATTATTGGAAGCTGACACCGACAATGTGACTGAAGAAGACATCGTACAGATCCGAATGGAGCAAGACGGTTCGCAAGTAAATGCTCGCATTGGATTTACGAGCAATAACGTATACGAAATCATCAATGAATATCCATCGTCTATGATTCTTGGCGTTGGTAATAGCACCAAGCTAACAATAGACAACAGCGGTAATGGCACGTTTACCGGCAACGTCACCGCCTACTCCGATGCACGACTTAAAGAAAACATTACAACCATTGATAACGCGCTTGGCAAGGTTGCGGCTATGAGGGGCGTTTTCTTTGATCGTATTGACGCGCCGGAGCTTGGCCGTCAAACAGGCGTAGTGGCTCAAGAGATCGCAGAGTGCCTGCCTGAAGTTGTGATGGAAGGCGAGGACGGCACGTTAAGCGTTTCTTACGGCAACATAACAGGCACCTTGATTGAGGCTGTAAAAGAACTTAAGCGTGATAACGATGAGTTGCGCGCCCTAGTAAATAAACTTATGGAAAAAATGGAGAAGTAAACATGGCTATCACTAAAACCGAACAGGTTAGAAGAATTGATATATCGCCCGTTTCAGGGTCAGACCCTACCGTAGTCGTTCGTAAGATCGTTACGTTTGATGATGCGGACGATGCTCAGTTACCGGCCTCACAAGACACCACAAAACACATCGTTAAGTACACAGTGACGACAGATGAGGATGGAGTAGAAACGCAAACTCTTACCGACTACAGCGGAGAGGATGCTTTAGTGATATCTGTTTGTGATGCCATTTGGGCGTAATGAGTGGGTAATACCAATGTCAGTATATTAGCGGATATTGAAAACTCTGAAATATTTGTATTTGGAGGGGGCAGTAGCAACAGCCCTCTGCTTTTAGAGGTTGGAGATACGCTTACTGTAACGCACTCGCTAGGATCAAATGTATCTGGCAGTATACCTGTGCAAGGATGGGCTAGCACTCACTGGACAAACACAGGTACGGCGTACATCACTAGGGGGTCGTCTGCTGTTAAGACAGTAAAGACGGGAGCAACCCTAAACGTAACTGATACGATTAGCGCGGTGCAGACTGGGTACACGTCCGGCCTAATCTACGTCAAGATTGTAAGCAGTGTTGACACAACGCCTAACGATTTCGCAGGGTCGCTCTCGGGTGTTACAGGCGCAGTACCTGGTCAAGAGTACCTTCTGGGTAACTTTGCCGTATCAGGTATAAACACCAGCGTGACTATGAGCGTTAGCGGGACAGCCGTCCCAGAAAGCCGCATAGGTACGCAAGGAACTAAAAGCACGAGCTCTAAGACAGTCACTAACGGCCAAACCGTCTACATTTGGGGAACAGCACCATCAACCTATAACAGTTCATCTACAGCGTCTGTGACAATAGGTACTTTGACTCGCTCTGTGACGCTAACTACCCCGGTTGATCCCGCCACAGGGACGCGCATACCGTTCACACCATCAAGCGGAACAATAAGCCTAGATGATGTACGGAGCTTTTTTGGACCTAAAACCGGCAGTGCTCCTCTGTCCAACTACTACCGGGGAGGCTCCTATGTAATTAACACAACGACAGGTAGCCCAAACAACTCGGGTGTCCCGGCCTCTGGAACAATTCAGTTAGACGACTTCTACAACTCGTTCACCACAATGTATTTTTCTACACCGCCGGGTAACAAAAGCGACTTTATAGTTACTACAAGTTCGTCTGGCACGACAAACTTAAACTGGAATCGCACTGCTGATTGGGAGGTAGGTTATGGCCCTGACATGGAGGATGGTGTTGATTATCGGATTACGCACACCACAACCCAATACGCTGGGTTCGCAGGAAGCATAGCTACCTACAATATAAGCTTCGGCGGGGTCACTAGAGACCTAAAGGTGGCTTCAAACCAAAGCGCGCACACGTTTGCTTACGTCGCTAACAACGCAAACGCCATAAGTGTGACCGTGACAGCCAACGCAGAGAGCGAATATTTTATAACCGGCAAAATAGAGATGCAGATTCGTCATAAAGAACAAACGTCGTACACAGCCACTGAAACTTTTTACTACTACGTGACAATTTATGGCCCATAAGGGTTTTATTTGCAACCGCGAGACGGCGATATTATGATGTGTACTGCCGAACTTCGGCTAACTTAACAGGAGATCCAGATGGATGGCAACAACCAAAACCAAGGGAGAGAAGTCACCCGAGAAGAATACATATCGTTACGCAAGATTCAAAGCCTTGCTCAACAAGTTGCAGAGCAAGCAGTTAAAATTGCAGATCTTGAGACTCAAAACGATCTTCTTGGCAGAGAGCTTTCTATTCAAGGCCAAAATGCGCAGGAAGTGGCGCAAGCTCAGGAAGCGGCTGAGGTCGTAGAAAGCGAAGAAGTTGTGCAAGGGGATTCTGACGACACCCCTTTGAGTCATTGATATGAAACCTTGGGGGCTATGGGCAGGTGCAATTGCGATTTGCCTATCGTTTCCAGTGTCCGGCCAAGAATCGGAGCCGATAAAAACCGAATCAACTACGACCAGCACTGTTACTACTAACGGCTCAATGACAACAAAGGTGGAATCGCCCCCTCCCTCAGCGATAGCACCCCAAATTATTTCAAACGGCAACTCTGATTTATGCACGTTTGGAGTCGCTGGAGCAGTTCAAACCCAGATACTGGGAATCTCTATGGGGTCAACCACTAGAGACATGAACTGTGAAAAGCTGAAAAACGCCAAAACGCTCTACGATATGGGCATGAAGGTGGCGGCGGTATCTGTCATGTGTCAAGACGAACGTGTTTTTGATGCAATGATGAATGCCGGAACACCTTGCCCCAAAGACGGGTTGATTGGTGATGCGGCAAAAGAAGCGTGGAATGCAGAAGCATCGCAGGCCACGGCAAAAGCAAACGAGGGAGATTCGCTAAATGTTACAAAAGCTAAAGGCGCTGGCGTTGTCGCTGGCGTTCTTGCACTCTTACTCTTACTCTAGCGATATTGTTTACGGGTCAACCGGAAACGCCGCTTCACAGGCTCTAAACTGGGCCATGGCAAACGTTCTTCCTCAGCAGGCGGGGTTGCAGGTCGGTAGTGTTATATACCGTTACACGGCGACGAAAGACCCTTCCGCAGATATGCTTGTTCATGTCCAAAATCAAGACGCTTTAGGTAGCGGCTATATTTTCCGAGAAACTGATGACTGGTCAGGGTTGCCGGGGAACACCATCAACAAAATCGTCGCCATAAACGACATCCCCATACAAAGATGGGGTGATGGATCAATAGTCGTGGAAGGAAGCGGTCAGGTGTCAGATCCAAGCGTTATCTATACCTACAAATATGATCCGTGTTTCAACCCGCAGAGCAATCCCTCTTGCCCCGGATATCAGCCTCCGATTCCAGAGCAGGAAATTGCAGATCACAACATATATAACGCCTTAGATGACTCGGCGGTGCTTGCCGCTACGGAGGAGACAGATCCAGATCTGTATGATCGCGACGGAAAACGAAAAACAAATTCTGAAAAGAGAGAGGACGCAATTTTGCAACAAGGACTTGCGGCGTCGGAAAACGCGCTCAACATATCAAGCGATGTGGCGCAGGCTTTTATGATTGATGCCATGGCAAACGAAAGCAGATTCAACCCCTATTATAGATCCGCTATAGCCGGGGGTTCCTATACAGATACGCTTTTTATGCCGGGCAATGACATACCAGATAACAAAAAAGGACTGCGCAATAATTTAGCACAGCAGATCTTGCATGAGCGGATGGTGGATTTACAGTATAAATGAGGAATAAGTTATGTATAGATTAGCATTAGGTGCCATTGCAATATTTGCTTTTCCAGCAATTGGCGAGGAAGCCGTAATTGTGGGAAACGTAGAATCAAAGTGCGTCATTAACACGGACGTGCAAGGCGTTTTCGGAAACCCCACAGCGGGCACCCTAAGCACACTACAGGCTGACGGGGGCGTAATGCCTATCGTTAGGTATGACGTGGCACTGGGAGACTCTTACACGGCAAAAATTACAGCCCCCAACAGCTTTAGTACAAGCCCGTCTTTGAGTGATGTCGTTAACTGGACTGCGGAAGTAGAGGTTGGCGAGGTATCAGATACCGCAATGTCCGATTATGAGACGGCAAAAGTTGAGTACGAATACACGACTGAGTTTGATATGCACACCGCAGGCACCACTTGGTTCAAGGTCACAAGCAAAGCGGAGTATGGCTACGGTAAGACATATCCCGCAGGGCAGTATAGAGCGATAGTTTTAGCGGAGTGTATAGCGAATTAGCCTTATGAGAGCGATATACGCAACCATAGCCCTGATAATGGCATCCACGTCTGAGGCGCATGAAATGTTGCCCACTTACCCGGAGCTTAAGCCTTCGTATGTGGACGGTGTAGTAGTGGCCCAGATGCGGATGTTTAACAAACGGCAGGACGTTGAGTTTTATGAGGTAACTGTGTTTGATGAGCAGTGGCGTCCTGTTCCGTTTGTTACCGGATACAGAATCTTAAAGGTGAAATACCTTTCGCACGTCAATTTTGATGTGTACATACGGAAGTCAGACGCCAAAAGAGCGCAGTTTATTTGCTCAACAAGCAAGATGAGGTCTCGGTCAATTGAGGGAACGGTTGTTGCTTCTCGTATCTGCTCTAAGTTTGCGGAGTCGCGGATATGAAAAGGGCCGCGCTCATTGTTGCAGTTTTTTGCTCAACGGCATGGGCAGAAAACAACTCTTTGAACTTACAGCTACCAAGCGGGCCAACCTCGTATCAATCAGACAAGTTCAGGGCTGGAGATCTTGACTGCTCAAATGCAATAGGGGGAGGAACTAATCTTGAGTTCGGTGTTACCGGCATCATAAATGACGCTGAAAATCCGTTTGATTCGTCCACTCCGTTTACTCAGCAACGAAAAGACGTCGGAGTTTATGCGCGGATAGTTATTCCGCTTGACGGCCCAAAAGAAAGAATTAATTGCAACACTCTTTACAAGTTAGAGCTTGAGAAAAAACAGCTTGAGGTAATGAAACTAAGGCGTGAGGTAGAAAACCTAAAGAGGCTATCAAGCAGAAGCGAGGAATTTGAGAATTGAGTGACGACGTTGAAGGTCAGATCAAGATGATTACTGGTCATATCTCCAATATGTCATGGGGGGCCAGAATCGCGGCCCTCACGGTTGCTGGCAGTTTGTCCGGAACCCTTTACGGGGGGTTTCTTATGTATCAAAAGGTTGAAGAAATAGCCGGTCTGGATATCTCCGCATATCAACAGCAGATGGAAATAATGAATGCAAAGGTTACGGAAGCAATAGATTACGCCAGAGACATTAAAACTGGCTTGCGAGATGACATCCTATCAATAGAAAAGCAAGCAGATCGCATAGAAGACTCCGTGCGAGAAAACGAAAATCTAGTACGTGACACCGAGGACAAGGTGCGCGAAATGATTGATCAAGCAGATGCTCGTTTTGAAGAACGAAGAGAGCAACTACGTAGCAATCAGGACCGAGAGATAAAAGACCTAGAAGAACGCATTACAAATAAACTACAGCGGGCATTAGATAATCCGCTATCCGATCAATAGATGTTCCACGTGGAACAATGGAGGGTTGCATGAAGTTTGCAAACATTAAAAATTTAATAGGAGGACTTGCTCCAACAGTTGCATCGGCCCTAGGCGGCCCGTTAGCAGGTGCGGCGGCGCAAAGCATAGCGACGGCACTAGGAGTGGCCCCTGAACCGAAAGCGCTGGAGAAGGCAATACAGAACGCTACGCCAGAGCAGTTGGCCGAGATCAAAAAAGCGGAGCTAGACTTTGAAGTGCGCATGAAGGAGCTGGATGTTGATATATTTGATTTAGAGACAAAAGACATTCAGGACGCACGTAAAAACTTCGCTAAAGACTGGACGTCAAAGCTTATCGCTATCGTCATGGTCTTTTTCTTCTGTGGGTATATTGCAATGATTACGCTTATGCCTCCAGAGCAAAACTCAATGGAGCTCATTAATCTCGTTCTGGGGTACATGGGCGGCTTGGTGTCTGCGGTTATATCGTTTTACTTTGGGGCATCTCAAGGCCAAGACAAATGAACAAAGAAGATTACGACCTAGATAATGATGGAAAGCTGGACGCCGAGGAGCGAGCCATAATGCTGGAGGATAAGCGCCGGTCAATGGAGGATGCGGACGCTAAGCGAGATGCACAGCGTCAGATGGCGTGGTTCTCGTTGATGGGGATGCTGGTATTTCCTTTTGGGGTCGTTCTTACTGAGTACATGGAGCTACCCAATGCAAGCAATCTGCTTTCGTCAATGTCTAACATCTATTACGTTTCAATCGCCGCAATAGTTGCCGCCTATTACGGCTTCAGCAATATGGGCGGCAAGTAAGGAGACCGGGAATGAGCGATAAACTTATAGAAACACTAAAGCGGCATGAGGGGGTTCGTAGTCATGTTTACCTATGCTCGGCTGGATACGAGACCATTGGGGTAGGGCGAAATATCGCAGACTCCGGGCTGGGCTTGTCAGGCGACGAAATTGACTACCTTCTGGCAAACGACATCAAGAGGGTTGATGCGGAGCTTGCATACTCGTATGCGTGGTATAACGAGCTTGATGAGGTCCGGAAAGAAGCGATGATCAATCTAAGTTTTAATTTAGGTCAAACGAGATTGCAAAAATTTGTAAAAGCGTTAGAACACATGGAGTCTGGATCATACGATCTAGCCGCCGCAGAGTTTATGGACTCCAGATGGAGCGCACAGGTAGGACAGCGCGCCGTGGAGGTCACAGAGATGATTCGCACGGGGAATCACGGTGATTAGTGAACAAGTATTATGTCCTTTTGGACATGATTTACGAGTGGCATGGACCGCAAGGAAGAATGCCAAAACACGAAACAGAGCTTTGGTTGCTGATGATTGATGAGCTTCGCGCGCAGTTTGGTTCAGAAAAAAAGCCATCTGCGATTATTGAGATTTGGAGGAAAAAGAGAAAATTAAATGAGCCTAAGCAAAACACAGTCAAAGCGGCTGGCCAGCTTGCTCGCCGTAATGTCAGGGGAAACGCTTCCTGAGCCTCACTTGAGCGAGGCCGTTGAATTGGGACTCGTGGCAAAGCTGTATCGCGGAAACATCTCTCTTACCGAAAAAGGATTAGATGAAAAAAACCGACTGTGCACCCTAGCCGGTCTAAACATAAAGTATTTATCAGAGTCTAAAAATAATGCTACGACAGGATCAAAAATGGCCTCGCAGATATGCGGCGGAAATACTGGAACTGAAAACCAAGAAGGAAAGGCGGGAGGCTCTAGCTAAGTGTCCTGAGGAATTCCAAGCCCTTATAGCGAAGCACGTTGAAATAGCGTTTGCACTTCGTAAGAATCGCAGATAGGCTAAAAGCGTCATTTAAATGACAGTTAAACGTACCACCTCCCCTATTTAGGGGCCGCTTGGCCCCTCTTTTTCAACTACTCTTTAGATATGTGCGCAAGGCGACTTCTACGCGAGGATTGATTTTTGCGTATCCGTTTTCTAGGCGCGCAATCATAGACTTGTTTGGCTCACCTTTGCTGGTGTAACCCATCAACTCGGCAACTTGCTTCTGTGTCATGCCGGACTTGAGCCTAAGCTCCTTAAGTTCTTGACCTGTCATTTCTTGACTCATCTAAATTTGCCTTCATTTCGTTAAGAACCTCCCATGCCCAATCTAAGGATGCTCCGTTGTATGGGTGTTTTTTGCGAGCCTCACACTGGGCAAAAAAATCCTCACGCGATATTCCGATGAGGGAGGCCGCTTGCAATATTTCATCTCTCTCTAACACGTACTGACCCATTTTACTCACTGTTAGGGTCCCACGAGCCAAACAGAATATCTTCTAGCCCGTCACGATCTCTTTGCTTTAGCCGCATCATTACTTCAAAAATTGGCATACGGTTTAGGTCACAGCCATATTCAGGCGAAAGATCCTGTAAGTAGTTAACTACTTGCTGAGAGGGCGGCATCTTACTACTCTCCATTGTAGTCAAGGTCGTACCACTGCCAGATGTATTCGCAGTTAGCATCCCAAGCCTCCTTTCCGTAGATGTTCTCCATGCCTTTGTCGGCTCTCTCTGCGTCATCATAAACACGCATGAACTCTGGGTAGTTTGATTTCATGCTTTCAAGGGTTAAGTGATTCATAAGACCTTTTGCGTTATCAGCTATAACGTCGCTTATATCAATTTTCATCCAAAACTCCGAAGGGTTGCAATAATAAACATTCTAATCCCAAACTGCATTGCCTGTCAAAACAATAGCGTCTCCCCGTATGCCGCAGTTCATCAGGCAATAACCAGCCTTTTCGGCTAGTCTCGTTGCCATGGGATTAAAGAAAAGTGACTCGTCATAAGCTCCTTCTTCGTTTACGAGCATTTGGGTTTTTTCGTCTATCCAAATAAGCTCAACGTAGCCGCCGACAATATTTTGCGCCTCCTCAAGGGTAGGGCGATCACTTAGCATTAGAAGGTTCGCGATTCGGTCTTCCACTTTACGCCCTCCTTGCACTCTGGCTTTTGATCTTTGTAGTCCGGCCAGTGACCGGCGCAGACCATCTCAGAATAATGTAAATCCACTGCTACAGCATCTTCGTAATCCATGCGGCCAACTAGGCCAAATATTACGAAGAAAGCGAAAAAGGCTAAAGGGTATCGGAGCTTCATAGAGGTATCCTTCGTTCCTCAGACCAGACTCGTATAATGTAGTTGGCTTCCGGTCTGGCATCGTGTTGAGCGGCTAGATCTTCGCGCATCAGCGCCTTTAGATCCTCGGCGGTGGTCTTGTGTGCAAATAGGCGATAGACCGTGTCAAGGGTAGAGAAATACTTATCCATTGTTTGCCTCCACATAAAGGTCAATCACAGGGGTTAGATCAAAGGCATAAACCTCGGAGATAGAGTCAACGATTCGGAGTTTTGTGCCGCGACCTTTCCAGAACTCAATGGTGTACGTGTCATTCCAGATGAGCTTGATCTTGACCAGCCCCTTAAACTTAGCGCCACTTACCCTGAACTGAAAAAATCCTCTGGACTCTTCCGTTTCAACCGCGCTACCTACAAACTGATCTGCACCCCAAGACATCATACAAGTTGCGCCAGAGTGACCGTCAACACCAGAACCTTGCTTGATCTGTTTGCGAATTGTGTTTGCTACCATTAAGTTTGACATTTTTTTCTCCGTTTTCGTGGGGCGTATCCCCGTCTCAATGTTTGTAATAATAAACCAAACAGAGGTCAAGTCAAGCACAAAACGGGCTTTTTTATAATTTATTTTATAAAGTTGAGGTTTACGCCTTCGTCATACAGAGACCGAGCGAGCCTTTGCCCGTAATCTTCTGGCTTTTCGTAGTGCGCAAAAAACTTGAACTCATTGCCAAAGACAACGTGAAGCTCTGAGTGATGATGTAAGCAAAGCGGAATCACATTGCGATCATCCGCTTTCATTCCCATTCCACGACCGCCTATCCACGGCTTCAGTAGGTGATGAGCCTGTATTGGTCCGGAACACTCGTTGTTGTTTATAGTGCATCCAAGTTCGTGTATCCACTGGAGGAATGGCTTGCTTTTAAAACGGTCTTTCTTCACTGGCCGTCAACTTTGTTGATATGTAGTCGCTACCATTTTGCGACACATTGAGCCATCCAGCAAAGCGATATTTTAGTCCGTTCAAAGTTATGTTGCCGCCTAGATCTGGCTGGCTTTCCTTTGTTTTTTCGTTGGTATATATGCGACCGGCAGAAATCATAAGCTCGTTTATTTCCTCGCCGCTAGGCAGTTTGCTCTTAACTAGCGCCACATATTGATCTTGACCGTTAACCAAGATTTTTCCTTTGCCTGCTACGTTTGCTTCATTTTTTGAGAACAACGCACCTTCAAGCTCTTTACTTACATATTCCATCTTTATTGCTCCAGTTGGTTATGACCGATGTTGTCAGTCTGTATTGGTATCCTTTGCCGCTAGGTATTCGCTCTTTGATTACCACCTCTCCAGAATGAGGCAGGCTCCACCTCTCCCTCATGTACGGCTTGCGAACATTCCTTATGGCGGCGCTAATAGACGGCTCGCCATAAAACTTTCCTGTCTTTTGATTAATTTTTTCTTGCAGTGACCAAAAGGTCCAAGGTTGCATGTTACTGAGGCACCGCATCACGTAATCATCAAGCGTGTCTTTCATTTGCTGGCGGCCCTCCGTATACATTAATCAATGTGGCAAGCGCCTCGTTTGTGGCGCCGGTGCAGTTGCTCCTCGCCTTTACTATGGACTCATAACTAGATTTATATATTTCTTGGCACACTCCGTCATCAGGCAGTCCCATATACTCCCTACACATGCCAAGGAAGGCATCTGGCGTTCCGGCAGTCACGATTATGGTATTACCCCTTTTGACCGCATAACTTCCATCAGGCGCGGCGGCGGGTGGCTGTTTCTTCTGAGCAGGCTTTGTTGCGGTCGGCTTCGTAGCTTTAGAGTCCGCTTCAGCAACGCTGGCGTCATCATCTTTATCGGCACCGACTGACGTTGCAAGACTAAGCGAGTATCTTCTGGCGTAGGTCAAAGCAGAGCCGTACCCTTGGGGCGTTTGCTTGTCTGCCTTTACAAACACCTTGCCTGAGCTTAAGGCGTGGCCGTGGCCGTGCAGGACGGTCTCAACGCACACTCCGTTTTCTGCTTCATGAGCTATTTGCTGAACGTAGATGCCGTAATTGTTTAACACCGGCTTGACGTAATCCATAAGCACTTCATAAGGCACGTACTTGCTTTTGAAATGTGGGTTGTTGCCAGTTGCCGCCGCGTGACTCATCTCTGATTGAGCGGCGGTTAGGTTCTTTATAAGGTCTTGCATTATAGGCTCCAAAGTTTTTTAGCGGCTTGTATTTCACTTCCCGACCAGCGCCAGTCATCAAAGTTAGGCATGAGCAGTTGCGCTATTTCGTGTATATCAGAAGAATAAGACAGCAATTTCATCATAGACCTTGAGGCTTGCTCTACGGTTTTCATGTGGTCTTCCACGTTCGGAACTCCCATCACCACAACCTGAGAGGATGATTTGGTGCTGTGTATATAATCTACCAAGGGAAGCGATTTTTCGGCAGTGGCGTATATAGCGAGTTGCCTGCATACCGTTTGAGGCACGGCGGAAGGAAGTCTGCCGACGGTTTTTATGTCGCGCACAACGCCCTCATACTGCAAATCAAGATAGCCGATTATGGGAACGGGCATCCAGTCATACTCTAGCTTTATTTTTTTCTGGCTTGCTATTGGCGTTCCGAGACTGCGGTAGTGCGGCAAGGCAATACGCAAGTATCGCTCTACTGCGGCAGATTCAGAAGCGGATTTTTTTTCATTGACGGGCTTGCCATTGGCTATGGCGCTAGCCTCCTCATCCGCAAAGGTGCTATTGGCCTCGGATACGGCCTCGTCGTCAGACAGGTTATCCAAAAGCGCGGAGGTAATAGCCTTGTCTACAGCGGTGCCTCTCCACATAGCAGGAATTCCTGCATTGTCGCGAAATCCGGATACGTGCAAAAGCCATCTCGCAGGGTTCTGTATGTATTCATTTATAGAGCTTGCACTTAGGTGCTTTACTCCGTGATGGTCAAATGGGTCATTCATGGCCTAGCCCTCGCCGTTACAATATGGGCAAACAATAGCACGTTATGGGTGGACGCGCAATCACCTAGGATGTATGATGCTTTGATAAAGTGGAGGAAACCATGAAGCTAGGCATTTGGATTAAAGAAAACGGTCTCACGCAAGAGTCATTTGTTGCGTACTCTCACAATCGCGGCGCAGGCTTTTCGCGTCACGCAGTAGCAAAATGGTGTTCAGGAGCAAGAGTCCCAAGGCCCGAGGAAATGCGCACCATTTATGAAGTAACGGACAACCAAGTACAGCCCAACGATTTTTATGGCTTGCAATTACGTAACGAATCGCCCAATATGGGCGAATGAGTATAGAAGCCTTATCTTGGTGTAAGAATCAAGACTGTCCAACGCCCACCAGCAAGCTGGTTTTATTTGTTCTATCTAATTACGCAGATGAACAGCATTCCTGCTTTCCCGGCGAAAAGCACATTGCCAAGATTTGTGGCATAAGCGACCGCCAAGTACGGACCCATCTTTCTAAGTTACAGAGCATGGGCCTTATACACATACTAAGCCGAAAAGGCACTTCTAACCGTTACATATTGGGGGTGGAAGCTGGCTTCCGGGGGGGTGTGGAAGCGGACTTCCGGCCAGTTAGGAAGCGGAGTTCCGCCTATACTAAAGATAAACTAAAGATAAAAAGGGGTACGTTGAATGACCTTGCGGGATGACCTATACGAAAAATATAAAATACCATCGCACGACCTAAGAGAGGGGACGCAAAAAACAAAGTGTCCAGATTGCCAGCCGGAACACAACATGAGGGATAGCCCCCTTACTGTGACAGTTGAGCCGGGAGCCATTCTTTTCCACTGCCATCACTGCGGATTCTCAGGAGGCGTCACAGACCAGCAGGCGCCGCGCTTCAAAAAAGAAATTAAGCCGAGGGAGCCAGTCACATTTCTACCAAACGCTAACGCTTTCCTTGATAAGTATTTTAGCTCTAGGGGCATTGGGCGCTCCACTTATGAGGCCTTCAATATATTCACAGAGGACAATCATTGGATAGGGTTTCCTTATAATGGGCATAATGGGCAGTGCGATAACATAAAGCTTAGGACGCCTGACAAGGAATTCAGGCAGACAAAGAACGGAACCAAGTCTCTCTATAATTACGAAAGGGTTTCCAAGTCTAAGCAAGTTGTTTTTGTGGAGGGGGAGATGGACGCCTTGGCCGTTTATGAGGCTGGAATTCCATACGTAACAACCCTCCCTGATGGGGCGCCAGCTAAGGCCAACTTCAAGGAAGACGACAAGCGGTTTGAGGTATTAAGAACCCACCCATTGGTTGCACAAAAGATCGTGTTGTTTTGCGATCAGGACGGCGCCGGAGACAATCTTAAGAAAGAGTTATTACATAGGTACGGCAAAGATAAATGCTGGTATGTCAAGCCGCCCGAGGGATGCAAGGACGCCAACGACGTGCTTATGAAGCATGGCGCACTTGAGCTAAAAAACCTGATAGAAAGAGCTATACCTTTTCCAGTTGACGGCCTTTACACGGTCGGAACCTACGCTAATGATGTGCTTGACCTTTACAACGGCAATTATGATCGCCCCATTGAGATAGGTTATCCGGACCTAGACAAGATCTACAAAGTTATGAAGGGAACCTTTCATGTTTGGACTGGCATACCCAATCACGGTAAGTCTACGTTTTTGGATCAGTGCCTTATCCAGTTGGCAAAAAATCACGGCTGGAAATTTGCCTTCTTCTCGCCGGAGCATAGCACTAAAATGCACATTCGCCGCATAGCATCTATGCTGGTGGGCAAGCCCTTTGATCAGGGGTTCAATGGCAGGATGTCAGAGGAGGAGCTTAAAAACGCTATGCGCTGGGTGCATAAGCATTTTTTCTTCATAGAGACCCGCGAACACACTCCCCACATAGACAAGATTCATGAGATAGCGAAAGGGGCTATTCAAAAGTTTGGGTGCAATGCGCTGGTCATAGACCCATACAATGAGGTTGACGCAAGCCGAAAAGGTAGCTATCGCGAAGACGAGCATATCCGAGACTTCATTAGTAAGTGCAAGCGATTTTGCAAAATGCATGATGTGACAACGTGGGTCGTGGCGCACCCCACCAAAATGCAGAAGCAGGACAGCGGCGGATATTCTCCCCCCACAGCATACGATATAAGCGGCGCGGCGCACTGGCACAATCAGGCTGACGCGGTTGTTGTGGTCCACAGAAACTTTGACGCCGGAACGATACAGGTGATCACTCGCAAGATCAGAGAGCAGGGGCTTTATGGTCAGATAGGCGAATCTGTCTTTTCTTTTGACTCTGCCACACGGACTTTTAAGACCATGCAAGAAGTGCGGCCAGTACAAGCCCTCCCCTCAACTATTAGTAAATACGGTGGTCGCAGTTGGCACGACGACGATTAAACGCGGAAGAAGTGATGTTCATGATGCTTAAGGCAGAGCGCATCATTTTTGTCAGAGAGCATCGTTTTCATTCCGTCAGGAAATGGAGATTTGATTTCGCGATACCGCATCAAAAGATCGCAATAGAGATAGAGGGTGGGATTTACACGCAGGGCCGTCATACACGCGGCTCTGGCTTTTCTAAGGACTGCGAGAAGTACAACACGGCTACAGTGATGGGTTGGGCCGTATTGCGCTTTCCGGCCAACGAGGTGGGCGTTGATAGCGTTCAATTTATAAAAGAACTTATAAGGTGCAGGAATGAATCAGCCAACGGGGGTACAGATACCCTATGCGAAAGATGAATTAGATAATTGTCTTCAAACATGGGAGACCGCAATTGATCAATGGCAGAAAGCTCAGTTGCAGTTTGCTCACAGCGAAACGATGTTCAAGGCGTGGGAGGCCGCAACAAAATCAGCAATCATGGCGACAAAGGTGTCGGCTGTTTTGGCGGAAGCTCAAGTTCGGTCTAAAGAGGAGTGGGCGAAAAGATATTTGGCCGTTCAGAAAGACAGCATAGCCGCAGAGACAAAAAAACGAATACTGCGGCTAGCTGAAGCTAAGTGGGAATCAGAGCGATCCCGTCAAGTTTCGCTCCGTGGACTTAGGTAGGCTCATTCAAATAGCTGTACTGTATGGCTGGCTTAATCAGCTCGCGATCAATACAAAAGTCGTCGTAGCCCTTGCAAATTGATTCCAAGTAACTATAGCTGGGCGGGTAGACGTCATTTTGATCGCACATGGTGTATACCATAACCTGTCCGGCGTCGGTGTCTATAAACTGCTTCGTGTACAGGTGGGGGAACCCCTCGTACCGATCAAGCGCTTTCTCGCACCGCTCAGTGATCATCCACAGTCCAAGGGTAACGGACTGGCCGCGAGCCTCCTGTATGTCTGCCACGCCCCTGAACATTAGCGCGTGGTTGTTTAACACCAATGTCTCACAGGGCAAAGCCTCTGGGCATCGGTGGCGCATCTGCGCCTTGTTTAGGTTGGAGCCATAGGCTCCGTATAGGTAGGGCTTAAAAATACTCATTAGTTTAACTCCTCGTATCGTTCTTCATAATAATCCTGAACGCTCTGCTCTACGCCGTGCATCCATCCCGTATCAACGACCGCCTCAGTATTTACGGCGTTGCTGAAATCTCGTCGCAGTTGTACACCCGCAATCTGGCTGGCAATCTCAAAGGCACTTCCCGCAAAGATGTTTTGGTCTGTCTGATTGATGCTGTGAAGGTGTGACTTTTTGTTGTGGTGGTAAAGGGCGCGAAGCTGATCGGTGGTGATCTGTCCGAGCAGACGGTTGGAGCTGGTCTTGCGAACAACCCACTTGTCACTTCCACGCTTCCAAGTAATGCTCATGTCGTTGTTTTCAAACAAGTTGCGAATCTCATTGAAAGCTCGCTTGCCAACAGGCGCGGATGTTGCTTGCTCTGTAAGCGCGATGCTGGTCTCAACGAACTGCATCAGGAAGCAGACCCAGTTTGCAATCTTGCGATACTCAGTAGTGCCGCTGTGCTGTCGGAATTCCATAGCGCCGCGAGTGGCGATGTTAGTCAAGTTGACCTTGTAGTAGCGATCCATGGCATAGGCTTGACTTTCCTTGGTGTCAAACTGCTTCATGCGATCTTTGTGATCTACAACGCTACGACACCAGCGAGCTTGGCCGCGTCGGCTCTGGGGCATAACTAAATCAATAAGCTGTTCGTAGCTAGCGTATCGTTCCCATACCTTAGCAATCTGTGGCGCAGTCATATCGCGACAATCTAAGTGAACATGGAGGCCGCAAGTGCGATTGATTGTGCAACCGCCGATCTCGTTAAGAACGCGACACACTGTCTCTAATTGAGCAAAGCCGTCTGCACCCTGAAGTATAGGGCTTACAAGCTCGCCAGTAAGGCCGCTACGGTGGCTTAAGCTGGCGTCAGAAACGATCTTCCAGTGAGAAGTGGTGCGATGATTGTAGCCCTCAACTTGGGCATCAATGCCAGCGGCGCGTAAACGACTAGCTACTTCGTCACGGCGAGCGCCAACAAACTCAATCTCAATTCCAAACTTACGATCAGTGTATTGCATTTTTTTCCTCCGGTTTCCTGTGGGGCCGCCCCCGTCCATGTAGTAACATTAACAGAATGGTTTATTATTGCAACCCCTTTAGAAAGAAAAATGTGCGAAATGTGCAAAAAAATTGACGAGGTGTGCTTGTGATGACAAAATGAACAAGAAATTAGGTAATTTCCCGGAGAAAAAATGTCGCAATGGCGCGCTGAAGAGGTGGTTATAAGACCGCTAGAAAGCCTTACTCCATACGAACACAACGCTAATACTCACCCAGAGGAGCAGATTGAGCAGATTGCCAACAGCATTCGCCAATGGGGATGGACTGTTCCGGTTTTGATTGATGAAAACGGCTTGGTGATTGCGGGTCATGGAAGAATATTTGCGGCCCGAAAGCTGGAGCTAAGCGAAATACCTTGCATTGTCGCTGACCAATGGAGCGAAGATCAAAAGCGAGCGTATTTGATAGCCGACAATAAACTGCAAGAAGGCTCTCAGTGGGATTACTCTGTCATGGCCACAGAGCTTAGGGGGCTGATGGATAGCGGGTTTGATATAGATTTAACCGGCATAAGTGACGCAGAGCTTCAGGTCTTTAGCGGGTCCGAGTCATCAGACGAGTTTACGTTTGATTTCAACCCAGAGCTTGTTTCTGATAGCAAAAATGACACTGACGGCCTATCTGAAGACGGGCCTCGCAAGAAAACAGACGAAGGTTATGTGGAGTTTGCCCTGGTCATGCAAGAAGAAAACAAGCGACGCCTGATGGCTAGACTGAACTCCATAAAAGAGCAGTACGGCGTAGAAAGCAACGAAGATGCTCTAATGATTCTGGTGAAGTAACGATGACCAAAATACATAAAAAAAAGTATCAAGAGCAAAACGTATACGACGCGGCGCTAGAGCGCATTGAGCATCTATACAATACTTTTGACGATGTAGTGGTGTCCTTTAGTGGCGGAAAAGACAGTACGGCGATGTTGCTCTGCTGTATTGACGTGGCTACTAAGCTCAACCGTTTGCCGGTCAAGGCTGTTTTTTATGACGAGGAGGCTATACACCCGCCAACGATTGATTATGTGCGCCGCGTAGCTGAGTCTCCCGAAGTAGATCTGGACTGGTATTGCCTTCCGATAAAGCATCGCAACGCTTGTAGCAACAGCCAGCCATTCTGGCATTGCTGGCATCCTGAGGAAGAAAAGATATGGATACGCGACCTTCCGCCTGAGGCCATAACCGATCATCCCCGATTTGTTATGGGGCAAAGTATGCAAGATTTTGGGCTGGCGCACTTTAAAAACACAAACAAGGTCGTAATTCAGGGCATTAGGACGGAAGAAAGCATACGCCGATACCGTGCAGTGGCCATGAAAAAAAATGAAAACTATATAACTAAGGCGGAAAAGGGCGTTTATTTCGCATATCCGATATATGACTGGTCTTCAGAAGATGTATGGCGGCTCGTTAAGGTAAAGGATGCTGACTACAACCGCACTTATGACGTGTTCAATCGCACAGATCAGTATGGAATGCTTTTAAAACAGCGAGTTTGCCCTCCGTATGGGGAGGAGCCGTTGCGCGGGCTTTATATTTATAGCGAGTGTTTTCCTGAAATGTGGGAAAAAATGATTCATCGCGTCCCCGGCGCGGCTACGGCGGCACGATACGGGAACACAGAAATGTATTCTCAGGGATACAAGCCGGAGCAAACATCGTGGAGAGCGCACATACAAAACGTGCTTGAGCAGTTTGACGGTGAGTATAGGTCGCAAGTCACTAATAACGTAAACGCGGCAATTCGCGCCCACAAAAACAAAACAGATGACCCAATTCCGGAGGAGCTTGCTCACCCAGTTAGCGGTGCATCGTGGCGTTTTTTGTCTAAGATTGTTACGCGAGGCGATTTTAAGGGGCGAGTAATACAAAATTTGAGTAATGAAGCGCAAAACAGAACAAACAGCATGGGCATTAGCCCAGAAGAAGCGCAAAGGCGATATGGCAAGAAATCGGAGCGAGTATGAGTCACAAAGACCAGCCAATTAATCAGGTTCAGTGGATAGAGAGAGACAGGTTACGTCCCAACGGCTACAACCCCAACCGCGTAGCGGGGCCGGAAATGAAGCTGTTAAAAATCAGCATCCTAGAGGACGGGTGGACTCAGCCTATTGTGATCAATCCGGAATATGAGATTGTGGACGGCTTCCACAGATGGACTGTTAGCGGCGACAAAGAAATACAGGCTATGACTGGCACTTTGGTTCCGGCGGTAATGACAAAGCCTAGTGATGACGCTCACCAAAAAATGAGCACAATAAGACACAACAGGGCTCGTGGAACGCACGGAGTTCTTAATATGTCAGAAATTATTCAATCCATGGTGGATGGTGGGCTTTCTAAACAGGAAATAATGGCTCGCCTTCAAATGGAGGAAGAAGAGGTGATCAGGCTTGCGGCTAGGGTGGGTATACCTAAAAGCGACTTGATTGATGACAATGAATTTTCAAAATCTTGGAGCGTATAGCATGGCAATACACAACACACGATACGGGGCGCACTACTGGCCCGCAGGAGAGGTAGGCATTTATGAGTCGGCATCAAATGATCTTTATAAGTATACAGCCTATATTGGCGAGCATGTCTTACCAAGCATACCCAAAGGGGGCAGTCATCTTCTTGTAGACGGCAGTCGTAGGTTTGTTGAGTGGACTAATGATACCAAACAGCAAGAAAGCGAGCATCTGGCTGTATATATTCCCGGATACCAATGCGGAGTGAAATCAGTATCTCTATCTGAAAGGGTTAATCTTCCATACGTAAACGGTTGCGCTACTCGTCAGCTATTTGCCCCGGAAAGAATAGGAGACCCAACATTCCAGCAACTTACTATGCCTCCCCATACAAGTGAACAAGTACACCATATTCACCCCACTGCGCGAGTGGTGTATGTGCTTAAGGGGGAAGGGTGGAGCATAGTAGGGCAAAATGGCGATGAGGAAGAAACTAGACTGCTTCCCGGCATGACCTGCGTACTTGATCCTATGTGTCCGCACCACTTTAGGACTGAAGAAGTACCCCTGACTGTATTACCGATACACATATACAGCAGTACCCCGGAAGGCATGGAAAACAATCATCCTATGTTTAACGGAACCAAAGAAGTTTGAGAAATATTGAGAGAATCTGATAACGATGAGCAACCCGATAGATGAAAGCCTGAAGCAGGCCATGCTTACAGAATTTATCCATGGAGTGATAGATCAGGGGGGTACAAGACGCTACCCAAGCATTGACGCACTGTCTCGCAATCATGACGTAGCAAGAGCCAGTCTGTATAGACTGGCAAAGTCTGAAGGGTGGCAGGCGCAAAAAAACGATTATCAGACAGAGCTACAGAATCAAATAAATCGTGATCGTATGACCAAAGCCGCTACCGAGGCCAAAAGGCTGGACGATACTTGCGTACAGCTATCAATGGCAATGCTTACGGTTGTTGGGCGATCACTGCAAGGCCTGATGCAAGAAGAAAACACAATTACGGAGGCATCAGACGCTTCTATACTTGGGCATTTATCTAATGTTGCAGGCAATGCGCAAAAGATAGGTAAATTGGCGCTCGGTGAAGCGCAAGAAATTTCAAAGGTCTCAGCCAATGTCAGCACACCAGACGCCTTCCGAGCAGTTATGGACCAATTGGACGAACTTGCCGCATCAAGGGCTCAAGGCTACGACGACGCTATACACTGATTGGCTTGAGACTGCGCGCCCAAAACAACTTACCCCGACAGGCAAATGGAATATATGGCTCATACTGGCGGGGCGAGGTTGGGGAAAGACTCGCACGGGCGCCACAGACGCCATGCTTTACGCCCTAAAGAACCCTAACGTGGTTGTTGCTGTCATTACCCCAACATTCGGGGATTTGCGTAGGACGGCGTTTGAGGGCGTTTCTGGGATACTCAAAAACATACCGGAAGGTTGCCTGCTTGAGGGAAGGGGCCAAGGGTACAACTCCAGCGCCAGTGAAATAAGGTTGTACAACGGATCAAAGATAATGGGCTTCAGTGCCACAGAGCCGGATCGCCTTAGGGGTCCGCAGTTTCACCGGGCATGGTGTGATGAGCTTGCGGCGTGGAGGTATCCTGAGGCTTTTGACCAGCTAATGTTTGCCTTGAGACTGGGAGAACAGCCGCAGTGCGTAATTACAACGACGCCCAAGCCGACTCCAATGATAAAACAGCTACTGGAAAGACCAGACACTATAATAACTACTGGAAGCACCTTTGAGAACGAGGACAATCTGGCAAGCAGTACCTTGGCCATGCTCAAAAGCCGCTACGAAGGAACTTCGCTAGGAAGGCAGGAGCTTTATGCTGAAGTAATAGATAATTTAGAAGGGGCGCTCTGGAACTATCCAATGATAGAAAGCACACGGGTTGACGAGCCGCCAGACCTACAAAACATGGTTGTAGCGGTAGACCCCGCCGTTACCTCTGGCGCCGATTCGGATGAGACAGGCATCGTTGTGGTAGCTAAGTGTGGCAACGGACGTTATTATGTGCTAGAGGATCGCTCGGGCAAGTATAGCCCAGACCAGTGGGGTAAGATTGCATGTGATCTTTTTCATAAATGGGATGCAGATAGAGTAATAGCGGAGGTTAACAACGGCGGCGACTTGGTGGAGCGTCTGATTAAAACGGTAGACCATACGGTGCGTTTTAAGTCAGTTCATGCCACTCGCGGGAAGCTAGTTAGAGCAGAACCAATCGCGGCGCTTTACGAACAAGGCAAGGTTCATCATGTCGGGGTTTACCCCGAGCTAGAAAGCCAAATGTGTACATACACAGGTGATCGGCCTAAACCATCCCCAGACCGGCTAGATGCGCTTGTTTGGGGGCTTTCTGAATTAAGCAAATCACGCGGCGATGTCGCTTGGAGAATTTCGTAATGGGCATATTGGATACACTGCTTGGAAAGTCACAGCCAATTCCACAGCAAACAAAAAACAACGGAGCAATGATTGGGTATTTCGGCGTAGGAGCCGCTAATACTCGTCAGATGAAGTACGAAGACCTAGCGGTTGAGGGGTACTTGAAGAACGCGATAGTTTATCGCTGTGTTAATGAGATTGCGAAAGGCGCCAGCGCAGTTCCATTCCGTGTTAAGACAAGAGGCGATGAGGTAATTGATAGCCACCCACTTATTAGCTTATTAGATCGCCCTAATCCACAGCAAAGCTACTCTGAATTTTTTAACGCTGTTTTCGGCTATTTAATGCTTGGCGGAAACTCCTACATTCTCAAGGTCTCCGGTAGCATGAATCTTCCTAGAGAACTGCACTTGTTGCGTCCTGACCGCATTGAAATAAAAGGCGGTAATGGCGTTTTCCCGGAAAAATATGAATACAAGATAAATGGACGCATTCAAGCAACGTATGATGTGGATCAAGAAAGTGGGGATAGCGACCTCAAGCAGATAAAGCTCTGGCACCCAATGGATGACTACTACGGATGCTCGCCACTAACTGCGGCGGCAATGGAAGTGGATCAACACAATAGCGCAACAAAACACAATATCAACTTGCTAGAAAACGGCGCCCGACCAAGCGGCGCGGTTGTCTTTAAGCCTCAAGATGATTCGGGCTACCAAGTGCAGTTGTCCGATAGCCAGAGATCCCAGCTTATGTCTGACCTTAATCAAAGGTTCAGCGGCAGTAAAAACGCCGGACGGCCAATGCTCCTTGAGGGTGATTTTGACTGGAAAGAGATGGGCTTATCGCCAAGGGATATGGATTTTATTAACCTTAAGCACATGGCGGCCACGGATATCGCAATGTGTTTCGGCGTCCCATCACAGCTTGTTGGGGTTCCGGACTCGCAGACGTATAGCAATGTTGCGGAAGCTAGGCTGGCTCTATACGAAGAAACCATTATTCCGTTTCTGCGCAAGGTTGAGTCTGACCTCAATGAGTGGCTTGTACCTATGTTTAGCGAGGATCTGGTCTTTGAGTACGATATAGACAAAATCCCAGCACTTTCTGAGCGCAGGCGAAGAATCTACGAAAATGTACTTGGCGCTGTCACGGCAGGAATCATGACACGTAACGAGGCCAGAGAGATGATCGGCCTTAGCCCGGTAAATGGTGCAGATGACCTTCTTGTTGCGGCAAATCTTTTCCCTTTAGGAGCTACCGAAGATTCTCAAGGCCCAGAAGATCCGGTCAATGATGAGGAAATGGATGTTTACGAAGAAGACGAAAAGGCCAAAGACGTCACTAACTTTCCAAAGCGGGGTGATAACAAAAAAATAAGCCTAAGGAACAGTAATTTCCCGCAGTTTGATTATAGCTTTGCAAAGACGCTGGCCGATGATCAGACGTCTAACGGTCGCAAGATCTGGAGGGCTGGGGGCAACATTCGCGGGAATGACGCATACCGTTTTTGGTCGCAAGCTAAAGAAGGGAAGGACTCGCCGGGAGTTTTGGCGTGGATCAAGGAAAGGGAGGCTTGGTGCGCTAGGCACACCGTGGTGGACGGAAATCAGTTCGCAGGCGCAGGTAAGGAGCCTAATCTTTCAAACATAGCGGGAGTCGTGGCGCTGATTAAGTGGGGCGCAGTAAATCCCAAGCTAGGCGAGGCAGGCATGAAATCAGTGGTGCGAGAGGTCGCTAAAAAGCTGGAGGATCGCAAAGAAGAACAACTAAGCCCGGAAGACACAACAGATGAGCATGAGATTGAGGTTCTGGCAGACGATTATTACGTAAAAGCTGAAGAGTCCGGCACCGTATCTGATCGCGTTAAAGAGACTCTGCGAGGCAAGGTTAAAGACCACAACGAAAAGGTTGGGGATGTTGCTAGCAAGAGGGCTACCTTGAGAATGCTTATAGCCTCTTTCCGGCGCGGCGTTGGCGCGTATCGCACGAATCCCGGATCGGTGCGACCTAATGTTAGCGGCCCGGATCAGTGGGCTTATGCTCGGGTAAACAGCTTTTTGTATGTATTGCGTAACGGTCGGTTCAAAGGCGGCAAGCATGACACCGACTTGCTACCTAAAGGCCACCCAATGAGTACCAAGAAATGAACCCGTATCTTTATAAGTGTGTAGTCACCCGCATAGTAGACGGCGACACGGTAGATATTGATTTGGATCTGGGCTTTGACGTGTGGCTCAAAAAGCAAAGAGTACGCTTGGCTGGTATTGACACGCCGGAGAGCCGCACTAGGAACCTAGGCGAAAAGGCGTTAGGGCTGGCGGCAAAAGAAAGACTCAAAGAGCTTTGCTCTGGCACCATTACCCTAGAGTCGCACGGCAGGGGCAAGTACGGGCGCATCCTTGGCAAGTTATACGCAGACGGCACGGATTTATGCGAAACACTAATCAGCGAGGGCCACGCCGTTGAATACTGGGGCGGTAAGAAGACTAAGATCTGGGCTTAAAAGGTTTTTTACCTTCCGGCAGGGCCGAGTGGCGGCCCGTCGTTATGCACGGGAACAGCAACGCTTACGCAATGGCTTAGAGCGCGGAATGGAGCGCCGGGTAACAGCGGCATTTAACAAACGCCTTGAGATCGTCACACAAGAGCTTAGGCTGGGTTTAGAGCCAGAGCTTGGCGTTATGACGGGTCCGCTTAGAAATGAGCTAGGGGCCGTTTTTAGCGCCCACGTCAAGCGTGTATTTACTACCGTCTACGAATACAACAACAGCAAATATAAAAACCTAGATACTAAAGCTGATGGCGACGCTTCGTTTGGCATGGGGTTTGGCGGTAGCGCGGAATTTGATGCGCTGATCGCTCAATATTTACAGGGCCGTCGTAGCTATCTATCCAATATGTCGCAGGGGTATGGGCGGGCGATCATAAAAGACGTTTTGCAGTTGCGGGAGGATGGCCAAAATTTACAGCAGATCAGCAAACAGATACGAACCAAGTACCGGGGCATAAACAAAAGCCGGGCCGCAACCATAGCAAGGACCGAAACTCATAGTGCAACCGGGGCCGCGCAAGACAGCTACCATCGGAGCGTAGCCAGTAATTACGGCATTACTATGAAAAAGCAGTGGGTATCTACGTCTGACGCTAGAACTCGCCGCAACCATTCTGCGATGAACGGGACTATTGTAGAGATGGAAGAAGACTTCCTGATGCCGGACGGTGCGCGCATGAGTCATGTGGGCGACCCTAAGGGCGGAGCGGCCAACGTAGTCAACTGCCGATGCGTGATTCTGTACGTGGATGCAGATGATGAAGTGGATGATCCGAAGGCTCCTGACGTGGTGGAGGACATACCGGAAAACGATGAGGGTCTAAAGGTAGACAAGATGGGGCGGCCCATCGGAATTTCAGAAGCTGAGTTTGATAAGCGAACAGAAGGTCTGGCTATACGGGATCTAGCCAAAGATGCTCACAAGTCTATGGATGACAGGGTCGGGGCGGCTATGCGCGGACGCTGGAGTGATGCGGGCTGGAAAGACCACAAGTTTGAAAGCATTTACCGCGGAAGAAAGCTAGATGATTACGGAAGGGCGGGAAACGCGCTTAAGGTCAAAGGCTCAGATTCCTTAGCTTTTGCCAGAGGCGTTGCGATATTAGGCGAGATACACAAAGAGATAGACCAACTGGCAGACGCTTTCATGATACCGCGCACCCGAGGCGTTAAGGCTATACGCGGTAAGGCCATAGCCAATATGGGTGATGCGGTCATGGGCTGGAACAAGAAATGGATCGCTCACTTTGGTATGCGTAAAAAGGAGGCTCCGCATCCGTGGAAGAAGGGTGATCCTATAAGCGAGCGCCCCTTTAATGCTATATCATATTTTGAAGACCGCATGGATCAGATGCGTTGCGTTGCGTTCCACGAATTTGGGCATCAGGTACATCAGCTATTTGGGTTGAACAAGGGGCTGGGTACATACCGAAGGCCGGTAGTAGAGTCAGACATCAGAGGCATGAAGCTGGGCGGCCCGAGTCGCTACTCTCAATCAAACTCAAGAGAGTGGTTCGCGGAAAACTTCGCCGTGTGGGCGATGCGCCGAGATGATCTTGTGGCGCCAGAGTTTTTAGAAATCATTGAAGATCTTATAAGGAGATCAAATGGCTAGAAAAAGAGAGGAAATTGAATCAGATATAATGAGTCTTCTGGGCTTGGATGAGTGGACTGCTAATGACAAGGCGGATTATGAGATTCTCATTGAGGAGTATCCAATGGAAACCCCAACTGACGCGCTTACCATTGCCAGCTTTGATGAGGCGGCAGATCTGATTACAGGAGATCTATCCTAAATACTGAGATATCGCAGTGCAGATGTTATCGTCATCTGCCTCTGTGATCTTTGCCTCCAGCCACGCGGCCTTGTAGCCTTTGCGGTCATAGACCGTGTATTCGCACTCAGTATATCCGTGGTAATCAAGGTCGCTAACCTCATCCCATCGGAAGGAACCTTTGACCACCTCGTAGTGATCTACCTCAACTAGGCACGGTATGCCTTGTATTCTGCATTCAATCATAACGCTCTGCCTCTAGTTTTATTCCTATAGGTATTACCTTGCCATCCGGATTTCTCTGGTACGCCCTACAGATAACCATTCTATTCCACAGGGGGAACTTGTCTTCTTCGGCCATGTAGTTGACTACGGCTAGGAAGTCCAGTTTGGCTTGGCGCAAAGACTGATGCTTTCGCACCATGCCTTCGCCGTTCTTTTCTAGCCTGATCGTGTACATAGGTTTTATAGCTCAGTTACGAAGCGCATATTATCCCGAGAGATTCTAGTGCGCCCCAGCGATGGAAACATTGCGTGAGTCCACTTTGGCCCCGTCTTGTATATCCACCCGCTGTGGATGCCGGAGTCGTGGTGGTAGCTGATCGGGGTGAACCCCCGATTGCGTACCTTGCGAATGGTTGGGTTTTTAATCGCGGCTTTCATTTAACCTCCTTGCTTGCTTTGCGCTTGGCTTCTTCTTGCGCCTTGGCAATTTGCATCTCCACCCGATCAAGCCAATCACGGTGAACCTTGGGAAGATTGCGTCTGCGTTGTAACCATTCGTTTTTCATTGTATCGGCCTCCTTAGCCAGTGGTCTATGTTTGTAATAATAAACTGTCCGGCAATTAATGCAAGCACGAAACGTACTTATTTACGAAATGCAACAAAAGTGACAACCCGATATGGGCTTTTTGCGAGTATTTTCGTTGAGATTGTCTTGATTTCCGATATGATGTATAAGAGATCTAGGACAGGACTAGCAAATGCTTTCCCCTTTTCCGCGATCAGAAGATAGCAATAACCAATTCATTGAAAAATGTATGGGCGAAAAAATTATGCTTGATGAATGTGCTGGCGCGGATACAAAGCTCGCTGACTGCCTGAGCCAACTAGACAAGGCGGTAAACACCGAAGAAGAAAAGCACGTCCGATCAGTGCGAGAGACTGACGATTCTTACATTGTTGAGTTTGGAAAGACGATGGAAGAAGACGGGTATCAAGACGAAGAAGACGAGGACGAGGAGTCCAAGTCGGAAGAGTCGTTTGAATGCTCTGTTGAGATGAAAGCCGTTGATACTGACGATGAAAATATGGGGATGTTTGAGGGCTACGGCTCCGTCTTCAACAACAAAGACCTTGGCAATGATGTGATTGTGCCGGGCGCGTTCAAAAAAAGCCTCGGAAAGACCGGCCCCAAAGGAGTAAAGCTCCTATATCAGCATAAAACCGATATGCCTATTGGGGTGTTTGAGTCTATTGAGGAAGATGAGCGCGGCCTAAAGGTGCGCGGAAAGCTTGCCCTCAAGACCCAGCTAGGCCGTGAAGCCTACGAATTAATGAAGATTGGCGCGCTAGATGGCCTCTCTATAGGATTCCGTGTCTCTCCAAAGGGACAGTCATACGACGCAAAAGGAAAGCGACGCATGATCAAGGAAGTAGAATTAATGGAAATCTCGTTGGTTACTTTTCCGATGAACCCAAAGGCCAAGATTCGGTCGGTAAAGGGCGCAGAGATGACCATTAGAGAATGGGAGAATGGATTGCGAGACGCTTTTCAACTTTCTCGTTCAGAAGCGAAAGTGGCGGCTAAGGCCGTACACGAGGTATTTAGTCAGCGCGATGTTGATGACGATGCTTTAATGGCGAAAGCCGTTCAATCCCTAACTAAAACCCTAGAAATTTAAGGAGACTTAAGATGGAAAACATCAAGTCAGCTATCTCCGATATGAACTCGGCTTTTGAGGAATTCAAAAAGTCGTATGATCAAAAGCTGGAGAACGTGGAAAAGGGTGTTAGCGACCCACTTCTGGATGAGAAAATCACTGCTATTGAAGCTAAGATGGACTCGCTGGAAGAGGTGAATCAAGCTATTACTCTCCAGAAAAATCGTCAAGAACAGCAGGAAGAGCACATGGAGCGCATTGAAACAATGCTCCGTCGCCCAGCCTCTGGCCTTGAGACAACTCAGGTTGACGCCAGCATCAAGGCGTGGGACACATTCATGCGCAAAGGTAAAGACGGCATGGATGAGATGGAGCTTAAAGCTCTCACCGTTGGCACTGATGCAACGGCGGGCAACTTGGCTCCAGCAGAGTATGTGAATGAATTGATTAAGGTTATTACCGAGATCAGCCCAGTTCGCTCTGTCGCGCGTATCCGCCAAACCTCCAACAAGGAGATTGAGGTTCCAAGCAAAACCGCAACATTTGCGGCGGCATGGACTGCGGAAGGTGGCACTCGCTCTGAGACTACCGGCTACACGACTGGCCTTAACACTATCCCAACTCACGAACTCTATGCGCTAGTAGACATCTCGTCTGCGTTGCTTGAGGACAGTGTGTTTGATCTTGAAGCTGAGATGAACACTGAGTTTGCGGAGCAGTTTGCAAAGGCTGAAGGTAACGCCTTCATCGCAGGAAACGGCACGAACAAGCCAACTGGTATTACCAATGGCTCAACCGTGGCATCTACTGCGGCTTCGGCTGTGGCGGCTCTCACAACTGATGACCTTATGGATCTAGTCCATGGTCTGAAGTCTGAGTATGCTCGGTCAGCAACGTTCATGCTGAATCGCTCAACCTTGGGCGCAATCCGAAAGCTGAAAGATACTGCGGGTCAGTACATCTTCCAGACGGGCTTCAGCGGTCAGACAGGCTTGCCGAACACCATCCTTGGTCATCCATACGTAGAAGCACCCGATGTCGCTGACATTGGAGCATCTGCGAAGTCGGTGATCTTTGGTGACTTCCGTCGTGGCTACATGATCGTTGATCGGGTTAACTTGTCAGTTCTGCGTGACCCCTACTCGCAAGCCTCTACCGGTAATGTTCGTTACATTGCACGTCGCCGTGTAGGTGGCGAGGTAGTTCTTGCGGAAGCGATGCGCGTTCTAGCACACCCAGCGTCATAATGACTCGGGGGGCGCAAGCCCCCCTTTTCTTAAGAGGTTTTTATGAAGCAGTATAAAGTTGTTGTCCCAAAGCCGGGAGCAGATGATCCGGTAGGAATAAACCGTCGCTTATATGAGGCCGGAGAGATTGTTGAGGCAAAAGAGTCTTGGCAAAAAGAATTAATGGATGAGTTTGTTGCTAATGGCTGGGCCATTGAAACCAAAATGAACGCTCCAGAAGAAACGAGCGCGCCGGTAAAAGCTGAAATGAAAGCCAAAAAAGCGGCTCCTCGCAAAAAATCCCCGGCAAGCAAAAAGTCATCCGCTAAAAAGTGAGGTTGTTTTGTCGGAGCAAAGTGTGAGCAACGTGGCCCATGGGCTTAACACGCATGAAAAAATTTGTGCGGAGCGGTACAAGCGGATAGAAGAAAGATTGAAGTCCGGGGACAGTCGCTTCACGCGGCTAGAGAACATGATTTGGGGTCTGTACTTGCTCATATTTGGAGCTATGCTGGCTCAAATATTTAATTAGGGGCGAACGCCCTTAGCCTGAGGGTAAGCAATGGCCGGAATACGAGTTACTACAGCACCAAGCGTAGAGCCTGTCGCTCTTTCTACCGCAAAAGCCTACCTAAGAATAAGCGGCACCGGAGAAGACGCGCTTATTAGCACCATGATTGAAGCGGCCCGCTCGTTCTGCGAAGAGTTTCTTGGTCGCGCGCTAATCACACAAACAATCACATTTACCTTGGATGCAACCAGCGAGGTAGACAGTACGCTTTGGGAAGGCACACGCACTGGGCCTCACATTAACTTTTACAAAGACTTCATTTCTTTGCCAAGGCCTGAGATTCAGAGTGTAACCTCCGTCAAGACCTTTGCAGATGATAATAGTGAGACCACGTTTAGCGCCTCTAAGTATTATGTAGATATAAGCCGTGATCCGGGCCGTATAGTGCTGTTAACAGGCGAGACATGGCCAACAGCCCTGCGGGTAGCGAACGCCATTGAGGTGGTTTATGTGGCGGGCTACGGTAATGCGCCGTCAGCGATCCCGGCGCCTATCAGAATGGGCATGATGCAACACATTGCGTACTTGTACGACCAGCGCGGTGATATGAAAGACTTTCAGCAGACGCGAGTTATGCCTCCAGCGGTCCAGAATCTATATATGCCGTATCGGGTATATGACGGTCTAGGCGGCGCCAAACTGCGAGCGCTTGGCTAATGGCGGCATCAGCGGGCGATATGCGCCACTCGGTTTCGGTTAAAAACATTGGCCGCACCAGCGACGGCGGTGGCGGGTATTACGATTCCAGCACATCCACGGAAACGGTGTTTTGCGCCATACGTCAAATGAATCATAAAGAGGCGTATCAGCATGGCAGGCTAGACGGGCAGGGCATGTGGGAGTTTATCTGCCGCAAGCCAGCGCCTGAGATCATCTTTCAGAAAAGCATACTTGAATACGACAGCAAGACCTTTAATGTGCGAAGCGTCATTAACACAGGTGAGCGCGACAAGTATCTGATCATCCAAGCCGAAGAAGGTGTGGCTACATGAAGATGGTCAATGGAAAGCAGTTTTTTAAAAAGCTAGAGAAGCGGCTTGGTGCAATCCCCATAAAAAACGCGGAAAGAGCGTGTTTTAAATCAGCCAATTTAGTAAAAAATACTGCGGTTGAAAGCATAGTGCGTGGAGCCAAAACCGGCGCAACTGTGAAGCGATATAATCCAGAAAGAACCCACACTGCCAGCGCTCCGGGAGAGCCGCCAGCCAGTGATACTGGATTTTTGGCTAACAGCATAATTGCAGAGGTGCAGTCTAGCAGGGGCATAACTAATGAAGTTATAGGGATGGTAAGAGCGCAGTCCCCGTATGCCGCACACCTTGAATTTGGAACTCAAAACATGGCGGCCCGCCCATTTTTACAGCCAGCATTGCGGAAGAACCATGCCCGCATAGAGGCAATTTTCCGTAAAGAGGGCATTATTTCATGAGTACAGG
>PDMW01004745.1_pt1 | contig 57241 bp, 62 predicted proteins | sample 1515511 | NCBI WGS metagenome assembly PDMW01 (sample SAMN07343023, study PRJNA328102) | Marine metagenome, whole genome shotgun sequencing project. | biome: marine; feature: bay; material: water; isolation source: viruses from water sample < 0.22 micron filtered, nuclease treated, low... ... | reverse complement strand
GTCATCCTCTGCATCCATGGTCATGGTATCGGTATCAGGATCTGCCAGTCCGATGACACCGCAAGCCAATCGCTTGCCAGCGTTGCCGGTCTCGAGTGACTCCTCGTCACCGCCCTCACCCAGATCGTCGCGATCCGCGTGGACGATGATCATGCGACCCAGAATCCCGTAACGGGAGTTGTCGAGTATGCCTTTAGCCAGGAAGAGTTCGCCCTCAGCGACGCCGTCGGACGAGGTTATATTGCCGAGATCGCCGAAATGGCGCACCCGTGTGTCGAGACCACCGTGGTGTCTCCTCGACAACTGGTTAGAGATCTTAGAAATCTGTTTCAGGATCTGCTTTTCGGAGTGTGGGAATCTGCTCCTACCCACATAGATCACTCTTTCCTGACCAGCGTCGAAGCCACCTCCGCCACCGGTCAAAAGATCTAATGCGTCCACCCACTCAGCGAGTTTGGATTCCAAGAGTTGGGTTTGGGGGTCGAAATGCTCGCAGGCAGATGTGCAACCATCAGTAAGGTCTCCATATCTGTGTATGTGGAAACCGTGCTCGCCATCGGTTAAACCGGTGATTCGGTATTGGATAGTGACTCCCTCATAACCGTAGGGATCGGATCGTTCAGTAAAACGAACGACACCCCTAACGTCAGAACCGTCGGGTTGTAGAACGGCTACACCATCAGGCATGCTGATGACTCGGCGAACCGACTACCTAAATGGCACGACGGTTGATGACAATCGGATACGGATCGGGTGGTGTCCGTGTGGTATCCATACTACCCTCGCGCCAGAACGGCATTTTGGTGTCAAGATAGATTTGAATAATCAGATCGTCAGGTATGTCGTCAATGTCGAAATCGTCATCGTTGTATTGTAGACGAAAATGTTCACGGAGGTCATTCTGGTTCATGTGTTCCAGCACCGATTCATTATTTGGCTGCTTCTGGGGGTATGCCGAGTAGATCTCCACTAACCATTCGTCTGGATAGTAAAACTCGTGGTGGTCGATGGGGCAGTGCATGTCATCATCATCAGAATCGACGGAGAGGTAGCCACAGCAATCCACACACATGATGTCTCCATTAGAGATTCGATCCGGGCACGCCAGTTCATCCATGACCATGCGACCACAGACCTCACAGGGCTCATCCTGCCAATCAGACATCGGTATTGACCCCCAGGTTGATCCTAAACCGATCGCTGACAGTAGTGATGGAACGATTGAGTGTGCAGAGTAACTGGTTTTTCCAACGTGGTATCAAGAACATACCGCCATCAGAGTCAAGGAACGTCATGTGGCTTTCTGACTCTGGCACACTCATGCTGATGGAATCGTAGGTATCAAGACCCTCGCTGAGTGGGAAGACCATGTTGGCAGTAAAAACCTCACCGGATGTGATACCCCATCTGGTGTATGAGTATGGTAAACTACCCTGGGGAGCCACCTCTTTCGGCCAGACTTGGAATACGGGCATATAATTCTCATCAGGATCGTAATCCAGCGGATCGAATACCATGATGATCTCGGCGACACCGTCATCGTTGATGTGGTGAACAGCTGTCCTGCCACCGTAGAATAGTGGTGAATCCCTAATGGATGATCTGACGCGATCAACACCTTCCTGATCCTCCAACCAATCGCGGAATGACTCGCCATGGTGTAGGTAGTCTGGTGAGTTGGCCTCCTGCGGACTGCAGTTCTCCAACCAAAGGTATGGCCAACCATCAAGTGCGATCATCTGATCAGCAGCCAGGAAATTAAAACCGAATGGAACAGGTTCGTCATTTTCAAAGGCTTGCTTCAGCATACGGGTGTCGCCATCAAGACGGAAACGGACACCAGCGGGGTCATTCATCCAATTAGGATCTATGAAGCCATTATCAACCAGCATCTGTATGAGGCCATGACGTCTGGGCATTTCAGCCTGTTTTTCTCCGGAGTAATAGCTCTCTACCTTGAGGTATTCGGCCAGATCGAGTCTGAGAGGAACTCCTACGAACCAACCAAGTTCGGAAGCCATGTTGAGAATGTCCTCTTCTTCGATCTGCTCAATAAAGCCGTTAGCATAATCACGAAACCAGGTTCTGACTTGTAGATCCGTGGGATTAACAATTCCGGTGGCTCGAGAGACTATGGAACGACTCAATTCGTTGACCTTGACATCGTAGAATCCCATGCGCCATCAACTATCCACCGAGTGGTTACTATGACCGTTGGTTCCTTGACCGACGGCAATGACCACCATGATGAATGGTAGACTGATGAGCATCCAATCTGTGGCGTTGAAAGCATCACCAGGCCAGCCGACCCTGCGATATGTCTTGATAGCATTAGCAACCGTGCTACCGAAGAATGCGGCGGAACCGACGGCAGGAATGAGAAGCGATCGCCAAGCCTGACGTTTGGCTTCTGTGCGCGCATCGGCAGCCTGGTCAAACTCCTGATCGATGTGATCCTTCTCGTCAACGGGTGCTACCATAAAATCACTCCTCGGTATCACGAGCAAGCATTCCCAAGGCTCCGACAGATTTACCCGCGACATAGAGTCCTGGATCGTAGGTGAACATTTTGTAATTTAGGTATGCTCCGACAGCAACTACGCCAACAATTCCTACTGCGAGGGCGGGAAGGATGATCTTGCCAGCAGGCGTCAATCCTGTCTGCTTTTCAGAGGAAACGGCGGGCTCTTGGGGCTGGGGAGAGGTGTCTTGAACTGCGGGGTCTTCACCGGCCACAGTATTGGAATCATTATCCACCGGTTGTCCTGGTGGAGTCTTGGGTTCTTCGGAAGCAAATATGGACTTGATCTTGGAGAAGAATCCTTTGGACTCGGGCATGGTAGCGCCATTATCGGTGCCGATGTCAATAGAACCTTGGCGACATCCAAGAGTGGGCCAAAGGGGGTTGCAGACACGTTCTTGGTAGGTTTTTCGAGCATTAGCACCAGGCATAGTCTGGAGATACTTCCAGTCTTGCGGATCGGAACCCGAGGATGGCATAATAGCCCCGACACCGGATATTCCACCTGCCATAGTGAACGGGAGTCCGGCTGCGCCGTATGGTTGGTAGGCATTACCATCCTGATTAAGAACCGTGATATTGGGTTGCCATGCAGTTCCGGCAGCGGTGGTGGGTGCCTTGCTGACAGGATTGCCAGCCGAGTCGTATCCAATGATCTCTTGCTTACCACTGGCGGTGTTGACATAGCACTTGCGGGAGTAAAGGTCACCAGGGTCACAGGTAATGTTGTAGCCAGACATGGTCTAACATGAACGAAACGACTACCTAAGCCTCATCGTCATGCCTTCTACGGTTCAATGTGCAAAGATTAGGATCGCAGGTGCAGGTATCGCCCGAAATCATAGCGGCCATGGCAGAGTCAGCATCAGCAGAATCAATGCGATAATCGCCGATGCCCCATTTGTTTTGGTATTCTTGAAGTAAAACCATGAGGCCGAAACTGGCTGCTATGGGTGAAGGAGTATTTTCGTATTTACCAAGCGGGATTTTGTCGAATCGGATCTTGAGGCAGATCGGACACCACCAGGGTGGGGCTGACATGCCCATAGTAATCACTCGGTCTTGTCGTCCTTCTTGGTCAGCTTGCCCAGCATCTCGCTGATCTTATCAAACGATCCGGATAGAAGCTCAGGCTTGGCGAGGTAGGCCAGTGCCAGACCACCGATAACGGCGGTGGGGATGAGCACACGTTTGTTGCCAGCAAAACTAGGTTGGGTAATGGGTGCCTCAAAAACCGAATCCGACTCAAACCATAAACTTGAGTAACTTGGAATACTGCCATTTTTGATTTCGGGAGTGTGAGGATATTCCTCAAGGAAACATGAGAGACAACCTTGCTCATCACACGCACAAGGATTCAATTTCGTATCTTCGTAGTATTCTTGGTAATCACGTGCACTGACGAGCGAATAGGACTTAATTTCTTGTCCCTCTCGTGGATCATCTTCGTCATCATTAGTGTAAATACCCTCGTAGAAAAGTTTGATTTGTTCTTCGTCGTCGACATCGTCACCCTCGGCGTGCATCGGCGTGGTGTTGACCTTGCCGGTCTGCTGACCGAGCACACGTCCGTCTCCGCTGACCAGGTGGTCGGGATCGGGGACGATGAGTTCGTCGGAATCTGGAGTCTCGATGGCGATCTGCGACGGGGTCTGGATGTCGATACCTGCAACGGTCTCGGCCGATTTATCCTGTTTCTTGTTTGCCGCATCTACAAAATCCTGAATAAAATCACCAACAATGAAGACCTCCACATCATCATAGTCGTCCAAAACATCCGGTTCCTCGACGGCCGTGAGTTTTGAAACAGATCCCAGAATGTCAAGGAGTGAGTCCTTGGGTAAATCTTCCAAAGTAGTGGTTGAAACACCCTCAGCACCGTAGGTCTTGCAGGGATCTTGTCCGCAACCGCAGTTCTTCTTCTCGGATTCGCCCTCAGCAGCCATTACCTTGGCGCTGGTGAGCGTTCCTTCACTGGGCGATCCGACCAGCGGATCCTCAACGAATGTTTCCAGGTCGTCTTCAACAGGTGTGCCGTCGGTAGAAACCACGGTGGCTTCTGACTTAGGGATGTGATCCTGTGCCAGAACGACGTTCTCTGCAGACATCTCTTGGGGAATTGCATCAAGTTTTTGCCGGTAATCATCGGCGACTAAAGCAGAGCAGAATGTAGTTACTGTGGTTCCATCTTCTGGATGGATACCGACGATCTGAAATCTGACGCCCTTGGCGCTCTCGATCTCTCGGATGTCAATGACTTCCGCATCGACTTTCTTTTTGTCGCGCACGGAGTAGATTGAATGGCGAAGCATACCTTACTCTGGGTTGTCCCGCTACCTAAAGGTGGCTTCACCTCGGGACGGATTAAAAATCATAATCATCGTCGCGTTCCCTAACAAGTTCGCCACCTTGCACGTTTAGGGGCATGATGCGGTGGGGGCCGACATTGACCTTTCTGTTATCGGTAAAGGATTGTATGACTTGGCCATTATCGTAGTCATTATAGGGTGATTCCAATTTTGACCAGGCTAACAGTCTATCGTAGCTGGCTTTGGTCATGATGTGGGCACCCCAGCGATTGACACGACCTAAGGGTATTCGCAAGTAGTCGCGATCGCCATCATCACCATCGTGAATCGTAAAGGGTATTCCGCCTACAATCTCGGCGTGACTCTGGGTATCGGCGTAGGAACCCCACTCATCCCATTCAAAACCCTCTCCCCATAATTTAACGGGTTCGTTTTCAAAACGAGATATGACCTCTATTAGATCAAGAGGGGATGTGTTTGACATGACCGATCCCATGGTTGGTCTGGGTCTCTTGGAACCTTTGTTACGATTGATGATGCAATTGTCAGGGGGTTCCTTTTCCCAAATGGCTATTCTTTCTGCCAATTGGGGTTGGAGATAATCGGTTATGGGCTTGAGTGGGGGGTATGATACCACAGGGCATCATCTCAAAAACCAAAGGTGCGGGATTGGAAGTCTCCCATTGGGGGTCCATACTTGATGTGTTCTTGCCCCATTACGGAAGTGCCTATTCCAGATCCTAATCCGTCAAGACTTGGAATCATAGGGGCGTCACCAAAGACCCAGGCATTCTCTTGTTCAATGGCCTGTGCTTGTTCGCGTTCGGCTGATTCAATCTCAGCTTCTGCCATGAACTCAGCCACAGCGGTTTCTGATTCCTGAACTAATTCTTCATAGGCATCAAACTTCTCTTGGCAAGATACTCCACGTGTGATCCGGCCGGCGGCATAGGCCACAGCACCGATAGATGCAGGGATAACGACTGGGAGCCAGTCGTGGGATACGTCGCCAGTAGTCTCGTCTGGTTTGCCTCGGAAAAGACCAATGCCCTTCCAGCGATCGGCAAGAGCGACCATAGCGACAGCAACACCAGCGGCACCAATAGCACGGGTTCGATTATCGGATAGTTCACGATTGAGTGCGCTTGGAGCAGAGATCTCGGGTTCATCACCCTCTCCTTCCAGGATACGCTTACGCATCTCGACGAAGTCTACCATGGTTGTTGATGGGGCGCACGACTACCTAAGCATGCGCGCTCAGACGGCACCGACGGCATATCCGCCGAAGTTCTGTCCGACTGTGGAATTGACGGTAGCACCGCGTAGAACTGCCCAAGGATCATCAAAGCCACCGATGTATGACATAGTCTGCCCAACAGCCATTCCGGCCTGGATTCCACGTTCTGTGGAGATTCGGGCTCGAGAACCGAAGTTACGAGCAACATCAGCATCTTCCTGAGGATCAACGTGGGCGTGCTTGACGACCGTGCGTGGGGAACCGGCTTCAGCACCCATTACCTTGACTGCGGCTTTGTATCCAGCGCGTGCGCCAAAAGCCACGACGGCAGCGGTGAGAGCTAGTGCAGCGGCGGTAACAATGGTATCTCCGATTCCGGACATGAGCATACATCGTCGATACGACTACCTAAACACTCATGCGTTGCTTCCAGCCATACCAGTAGTTACCCTCCCAAGGATCTCGACAGAGGAACCACCCGAATGAGAACACCTCGGAGCAATAATCGCAATCGATCGACGGTGGGTTGTCTTCAGAAGCGTGGTCTCCACGCAGGTGTCCTTTGACGACTCCCGATCCGCACCAGCAGGTCCGGACGGGTGCTGCGCTCATTGGATCGTTACCTGATACATGACGACACGACGGAATCCATCATCACCCGACCAATCGCCATAAGAGGCGTCGGCAACTTTGCCACCGAGTTGATCGATGTATTCCTCAAAGGAGGCACGAGCATCGGATTCGTCCCAGAATAGTAGGGCTTCCTCCCAGTTCCCATCCAGGGCGCTGTTGACGAGCCAGACCGAGTCCATGTTGGATGATTCTGCACCAAATGTGACAGGATCGTATCCAGAGGGGGTAGCGGATTCCGAGAGCGGATCGTATGCTGAAGCATTGTAGTCTGGAGATGACTCGGCGGCCATGGCCGTGTTTAACTTGATGTCGGCGGGTAGGTCAGCGTCTATCTCGACGTAATCCAACTCATCATCGTCGAACTCCATGACGGTGACGAATCTGGCGCCTGCCACGCTTCGCGTTGCTTGGGCTCTGGGTGCTTTGTTGCGGGACTGTGCCTTCTTGATGCGACGATCCTCCTTTTCCATATCCTTGAAGATGGATGCGCGAGCGGAATCAGCTGCTTGCTGAATCGTTGATCCGGCTCCACTGAAGTATCCTCCAACACCGTAGCACTCTTCGCCATTAGTATCGTAGACTTCGACCACGAACTGGTATCGGTATTCATCATCACCCTCAGCGCCCATGAGACTGGTCAGCAGATCGAAGGAACCGTCGCCCTGATCCCGGAAGCCGGGTGGTGCCCAGGTCTTGGCCTGTCGGCGTCGATCCATCTTGAGCGAACGACCGAAGTCGACGTTGTCCATGTAGGTGCCGTCCTTGCGACGACGGATGAATCGGAGGTTGCCCCAGCGATCGCGGGCAAGTCTTCTTGCGTTTCCATAGAATGGTCGTGAGCCCTCTGGGCCGTAGCCCATAGGTGCATCAAAAGGGTGGCTCTGCTCACCCTCCGCACGCTTGACGCCCTTTGGCAATCGCTTGCCGGACTTTCGGTATGTGGCTGCGGTCATGGAGTATGCTACTGCCACAGCCTGGTTAAGGGCGGCTTTGCGGTTAGCTGGCTTGCTACGGCCTACCATACCAGTGCGATCGAACTCGTGCATGAGTGAACGGATTTTATTAGAAACGGCAGCGTCGTGGGTTTGCCGATAGGTCTTCTCCTGCTTGGGCTTCTTAGCCTTGGCTTTGGGTGCTTCAAAAGTGACAGGATCATAACCAGAAGGAGTAGCGGATTCGCTGAGTGGATCGTAGGCTGAGGCATCGTAATCGGGAGAGTCCTCGGCATCCATCTTCTTGCCCTCGTTGGCGAGGGTTCTGACCACGATCTTGCCGTTGGAGTAACTGACGGATCGGATGGCAGTTCCGCCACCGACACCGACGATTCGCCAGGCGATTCCGGTGTCCTCGCCTTTGGGAGTTCCCGAGGCGTATCGACGCAGGGTTTTGACGACTTGGGCAGAGTCCTGGGTATCCTTGCCGGACTTGACACGGATACTACCGTTATCGATGGCCTCAATTCCATAGGTGGATGAACCCACACGTAGGTAGACTGGATCATTAGGTGAACCCTTGAGTAGGGCTTCAATTAGCTCCTCAATTCTGAATAGAGGTTTGGACATGTCTTTTGATTGCTTGCCCGACTACCTAAATGCTCACCCATAGAGAGCAGAAGGGCTGGCTACAGTTTCGTCGTCAACGATCCTGGGTTCAATGACTCTGCCGGTGGATGAGCGCATACGTTCAACAACGGTGAGTGAATTATCAAAGTCTGACCACTTGAGTCTCCAACCTTCGGTGGAATACCCATTGCTCTCCAACCCTGCCATGTATGAGGACTGGATGAGTTCTTGGAGGTATGCTCCTGTGAATCCCTCAGTGCGTTGCGCCAAACGACGAACGATCTCTTTGGGATTGTCTACACCGATCGGGAGACCATTGATGTAGCGTCGCAAGATCTCTTTGCGATTGTCACCATCTGGATAATCAATGTCAAGACGCATATCAAAACGACCCGGACGATCCGTTAATGCCCAATCAAGTTTCTGAGGGTAATTGGTGGTGGCCAATGTGACGACACCATCGTTAGGAACCACGCCAGATAGGCAATTGAGGAACTCACCGAGTGATGGTGTGTCAAACTCCATACGATCTGCTCCACCGAGAGTATCAATGTCTTCGAATACTACCAGAGTAGGCGACAGACGGCGAGCTAATTTGTAGATGTCATCGATGGCCCCTACCCGAGTAATGTGATCCCTGGTGACGTAGATGACAGTGCAGTCTAATTGCGAGATAACGACACGGCAGGTTAGCGTCTTGCCGGTTCCTGGTGGTCCTACAAGCAAGACACCACGAGAGGAACGTAGTGATGATGACTGGAATGCTTCTAAGTTAGTGAGGAAACCAATGATGTTTCGTTGGATCAAGGAACGCTTGCCCTCGCCAATAACGACCGAATCCCAATTGGTATCTTGCAGATCCAGGCATTGGAAGTCTCCGTCAAAACGAGAGTTCTTGAGGAGGCCATGGCGATCAAAATGGTATTCAATCTCAGTCCAAAGGCGGGCAAAGTCAGTGCGCTGGTGGCAATAGTGGAAACGAACCTCGACATCCCACTTATCATAGGGATAGAATGAGACAGCCAGACGTTCATCCGACTCGGAATCCTCTAAGAACATGATTAGCCGGTGTGGAACCCTAAGGTTGGCATCACCAAAATCTTCGTGCAAATAGACAGGCGTGCTACGCGTGCCACCGTGTCCAGAAAAGCTGTCAATCTTGACGATGGTGTAGCGATCCTCAAGAACCTTCATCATAGAGTCTGCCCACATAAGGTAGGAACGGTTGTTAAAATCCCTCTGTTTTGATTCAATGCTTTCACCCTCAGTAGGCGAAATCCAATCGCTGATTTGCTTGAACATGGGGTCATGAAGTTGAACGGATCCTGTGATGTGTTGGTATGCCGAAAGTAGGCTGTGGCCATCAATCCTAACCTCTCCAAGGCTGGGTATGTTGGCTATGACGTCGGGGGATTCGCTCATAAATACTGATTGAAGCAACCACCCATATCAAGGGAGATGTTCAAACCCATATTTGCCGACCATCATCAAAGTCGACTTGGTTAGCATTAGGGTCATTGCCCATGAGGAAGCGGGAACGACCGATACCACCCGAAGCAGTTCTTAACCATGACCAGTAATCATCGTCGATACCTACTGGTGTGTCTGCGGGAGGGCGGGGGTGTTGCGACCCAATAACAGAGCGAACCTGAGTAGAAAATCGATCGAATGCTGAATCACGATCGGGAGCGTCCGGATCGGTTGAGTCAAAGGATGCTGATGTCTGGAGGCCGCCATTGATAGTTTGATTGTCGCCAAGACGGTGGAAACCACCGACGGCATCAATCTGGTGGAATTGGAATGTAGGGGAGTCGGATAGTGGTGAACCAAGCATGCGAATCCAACACTCGGTATCCTCAGCCATCTGCAATGTCTGGTCGAAGCCATTAACGGCCTCAAACCGATCGCGACGGACGACGACTTGGCTGGTCATGGGCGGATGACCCATGATAAACCAATAACCGTGTCCAAGATCCTGGCGCAAACGATCGTGATCAAAATGCGATGCAATATGTTCCGACTTTCGTGTCCACCCTTTGGCTGATGTTAATTCGATCTCGACCTTGGAAGCCGTCCATGCCACTACTGTGTCAGGATGTGCTTTATCAAGATCTTCGGATACCCACGATAGGTTTTCGGGAAACCACCAATCGTCGCCATCAAGGAAAGCGATCCATGGACTATTACCGAGTGCAATGCCCTGATTGCGGGCACCGGATACACCTGGGTAGAGGTCAAAGTCTTGTTGAACAGCTTTGAAACGATAATCGTTCTCAACGAAGGCGTTGATGATCTTGGAAAGGTCGTCGGCTTTTTCCCATTCGGGAGGTGTGCCGTCTATGATCCAACAAGTCCAGTCTTTATGAGCCTGGTTTTGGACCGAAGCAAGACATTCTTCAACAAGATCGGGTTCGACGCGGTAAATCGGAACGATGACATCGTAGTGTGGCATGACTCAACAAGTGAGTCGCACCTACCTAAGCGTGTCGCCGTAGATCGCCGGGATCGTCAACGCTCCTGGGGAGCAATGATTGACCTTACTGAGCGCCCAAAAGGCTTCGCTTATACCAGTCAACGTTTCCAGGGTTGATCGAGATCCCCATTTCAAGGAGTTTGTTCGCGATCAATGCGTCTGGGCCGTCGTAGAGTGTGTATTTGACAAAGCACTGAAGTTGTCCAGCAGTGATTGTTCCAGCACTGTATGCAAAGCCAGCAGCGTTGTAGTAGGTAGCGAGAACATCCCAAACCTGTCCTGGAAGCACGTAGACGTCAGGGTAAAGGTTGAAGGAAGGCTGGAAGTCGATGCTTCGAGGGTAGGGTGAAGCAGTTCCAGGGATTCCGTCGTTAGGAATGTTGTCTGGGTCAAGGAAGTAATCAGTGGTGTTGATTCGGACCTGGACGAAGGATCGTCCACCAGCAAGACCGGTAGCCTGTGTTAGACCGCGGTAAAGTGGTTCAGCGCCGTTGTTTGCCTTCATGAAAGCAGTTGGGCTGATCGAAATGTCTTCGATAACCACGAACTCAGTAGCTGTGGTTTCAGCAGGTTTGGTGATGTTGTTTCCAAATCCGCCAACGAAGATTGAAAGTCGTTGTCCGTCTTGGTTTGCGCCAGAGGCTGCAATTGCGTTGCCTCCGCCATCTGTTCGTGAAGCGTCCCATTCGTAAATCTGTGATCTCATTGCCATATTATTCATCTCCATGTGTGTTGTCTGTTCACCGAGTAGGTGTTCAGGCTTGCCCTCCAGCAGCAGCCATAGCAGCGGCTTGGGCAGCCTTTTGTTGCTGCTCGATGAGACTTCGCTTATACCAGTCGACGTTGTTTGGGTTGATTGTCACACCAAGCTCAAGAAGCTTGTTTGCGATCAATGCGTCTGGTCCGTCGTAAAGGGTGTATTTGACAAAGCAGGCAACCACAGTGGTTGATCCGCTGTCATCCGCCTTTGCGGTGTAAAGGATCTGGTAGACTTGACCTGGAAGGACGTAAACGTCTGGGTAAAGGTCGAAAGACTTCAGAAGGTTGTCAGTTCCAGCAACAGTGGAAGCGCCACCACGAGGGTATGGGCTTGCCAATCCAGGGATACCGTCTTGGTTGGTAACGTCTGGGTTCTGGAAGTAGTCTGTGGTGTTGATTCGAATCTGGACAGCGCCGGATCGGTAAGGAGTGGCTGCGATGTCTTCAATGACCACGAATTGCGTAGCTGTAGTTTCGGCAGGCTTAGTAATGTTGTTTCCGTAGCCACCAGTGAAAACGTCGATTTCGCGGTTCGTAGGAATCGCGACAGGAACGTCGGTTGTTGATCGTCGGAGACTGGAGTTACCGCCAGTTGCCAGGTTAGTCCATTCGTATACTTGGGATCTCATTGCCATTGTAAATCATCTCTTGCTTTGTCAGCAATATCCAGTGGATTTTTCGACTACTTAAACCCCTACGATAGTGGGTTGCTTATGTGCGTATAGTATGATTGGAAACACTCTCACCAAGTCCGGCGAGGTTAGCACGATCTTTAGAAATCTTCATCTCAAGCTCCGAGATCCTGGGAGTTTCCGAGCGATCGGAATGAAAATCTACGAAACAAGGTCGGGGTTGTAGGACGAGTTGGTGATCACAGGTTCCAAGACGAGCGTCGATCCAAACAATAAGTCGACGTAGTGGAACAAATATGGGCGAAGTAATTCTGCCTACGGCGAGCCGTAATCCATTCATAGAAAACACCTGGGCGGGGTTTTACTCTCAAAGAGCGGCTTCAACGGGGCGTGCAGCCACATCGACGACTTTAGCACCAATGCCAGCGACATCGGAAACGACTGGGATACCGAATCCTCGAACCTTAGCAAGTATAACACCTGCACCGATTACCATAGGAATCCAACCGATCCATTGGCGGACGGCTAAAGGACCGAGTTGTCGATCAAGTAGACTGACTGCGCCTGGGGCATAGAATGAAGCGCCAATAAGGGCGAGGCTTCCACCGACGACGTATGGGTTTAGAATTGTTCTGGTTAGATTTCCGAGCATGTTATTCACTTTCCTGTTTTGATACCTAAAGGCTCCTTCACTGACCGATCACGTGACCCATGCCCTCTGACGCCGAAACATGGCGACTTAGGAAACCAGTGGAGATGGATTCTGCACCGAACCAGGCGTTGACACCGTGTCCGGAGTTGCCGGCGGTGCTCATGGTGTGGCTGGGCATGACGTAGGTGCTCAACACATCGTGCATGCCACCTACTTCGGGTGTGGGGGATGAGGGGGTCTGTTCGATCGTAACCTCATTCTCTGCATACCAGACTGGGGGTTGGTAGCTAGGAGTGGTTGGGTGGACAGATTCCACGAATGGGTTGGCCTTAGCAAAAGGATCTGCGGATCGGATACCCATGATGTTGGCCTTGTGGGAGTGTGCACCAATTTCTGTGTGTGGGATGATAGCGTTGGTGCTATCAGCAACCTCGGCTCCAAAGTTTTGGGTAACACCGTGTCCAAGGGCAGGTTGTTCCATGATTGAATCAATAGGATCTGCGGGGGGAACGCGGTTGACCATATCAGTATTCATAGATTCGAAAGACCAATCAGAGGTAACGTTGGAAGCAGAGTTGTCCATATCATAAACTAGTCCTCCCATTTCCATGTTGGCCTGCATATTGACATCCTCAGCATTGCGGATGTCTGAGTATGAGTGAGTAGCGGTCTGCTGACCGATGACCGATCCGTATCCCTGTTGTGGAAGGATGGCTGGGTCGACACTCTCAGATCCGAAAGCGGATGCTGGAGCGAGTAGTTTACCCAAGGAACCAAGGAATGGGACAGTAAATCCAGTAGTGGATTCCACAGCGTTGGCTGCATAGCCGAGAACCTGGATGGCACCAGCGGTGAACATAAGTCCTCCAGCCATAGTGTAGGTTTCAGACATAGGTCCCATAGTGGTCTTAGACTTGTTGAAGACATAAGCACCGACACCAAGTAGTGTTCCGGTTCGGATTACGTTGCCTGCAGGAATCTTGTAGAATGGGATTAGTGTCATGCCGACACCAAGTAGTGAAGCAACAGCAACACCGCCTGCAGCATAGATCAAACCAGGTTGGGTAACATCATCGACGTAGTCGCCAGCGGTCTCTTGAACATTCAGCATGATATAACACTCACCTTACGACTACCTAAACCCTCACACACTCCGGGAGTTTCGAAGAGCACTTCTGGTGCCCACCTTAGTAGGTGGTGCCACGTGCAACCCGACGGGATCTCCGAGAGGTGTTCGAAGCGTGCCGATCTGAGCGTTGGAAAGTGGTTTTGGAACGAGGGTATCGCCCATGAATGTGTCATTGCGTTGGATTCCGACACCATTAGTTAATGGAGCCAGCCTCAATTCCATAGGTCCGTTGCCGAATCCTTCGGCAGAAAATGGGCTTGCTCCAGCCATCTCAATACTATCATCAGAAGGATCGGTATCGAGTGAGTAGCCACCTTGCACCACATTAACGGTGCCAGCTTGTAGTTGAGCCATGACTGCAGACGCGATTTGCGATCGGACGGCGGCAGGGATTGGTAGAGAAGGATCCTCAAGAGTAGTTAGGAAACGTTGGGCTGACCTGGTTCCATCTCGGGAGATCACTGGAACTTCGGATACGGCATCCTTCTTTCCAGAGAGTCGTGCCCAGAATCCAGCCTTCTCGGTTTGGAGTCGGTAGAGTGTCCATGATTCGCCGGAGTGATCCAGGCGGTATCCGTCAAACGCTTCTGAGAACGGTGATGCAGACGGGGGGCTCTTGGTGAACCTGGGGGCGGTGTATGATCTACCGGGTCGTGCTTCGGGATTAGGGGCCATGACAGCCACAGGAGTTCCAAGAATTGCTTCAGCTGCATTAGCAGATTCTGTGTAGGCATTTAGCTGATAGGTTCCACCGAAATCGGAAAGAACGCCGTGCATGGCTCCTTCCATTGGGGAACGCTTCAAAGTATTCTGGATGGCGAGATCGAGATCCATACTAACACCTGTGCGACTCCGCTACTTGAACGTCCCTCACCACATGTGATTACTTTGGTAAGTTGAAAATGGTCGGAAGCGGTTGGCAGTAGTCGATTCTGCTTCCAGAACTGTGCCTTGCTTAATCAGGATTGAGAATGTGAAGTCTCGGGATTGAGCACTGCACGGTCCGTTTGCATCTGAAACACCCATCCTCACTTTAACGGTGTAGCGACCAGGAGTGGCAGGAGCTGTGGCGGAGTAGACCGCCAGACCCCAATCGTCCTTGGCAGAACTGGATTCCTCACGGCACTGGCAGGCGTCGAGAACGCTCTGCGATAGATCGCCGGAAGGGACCACGGCTGATCCGCCAGTAGCATCAGGTGATTGCGGATAGGTTCCGTAATTCTGCACATTAGTAACTGATGACGGATCTTCATCCGAGGTGATGGTTATACCCGTGTAGATGCGCTCGCTGTCGCCATACCAGCTCTTGGGAATCTTGACGCCACCGCAGTAGCCCCACCAGTCGTTGTCATACTGGGTCTCGTAGTATTTGGCCAGGATGACGAACTTAATGGTCTCGCCAGGGGCATATTGAGATGATTCGGTGTAGGCTTTGGCCTTGAATCCGTTGAGATCGCAGGATCTACGGCTGTATGACTTAGAAAGCGAACCGCGCTTTTTCCACTCTTTCTCGATAGTCTCAGTTTCTGCGGTCGTAGTTGTGGTCGTAGTCGTCGATCCTCCGGACGCTGGGGTGACGACGCCACCGGGTTGGGCAGTAGTATTGGAAGTTGTAGTGCCTCCACCCAAAACTCCACCTCCGCCATCAGCAGATTGCGTAGTTAGATAGTATCCAAGGCCACCGAGAGCGGCAATTCCAATAATCAATGGCGCGGGTTTCATTTTTTCATCTCCTTGCGAATAGTAGTGGTAGTCCGATGGCCAGAACGCTGGCGATGCCAACTACGGCCATACCTGTATGGCCACCAGTCTCAAAAGACTCTGATGCGCGGATCTCCTCGGCTTGGGCGGCCTCAGCAGCCAATTCAGCACGCACTTCGGCACGCATACGGGATACAACATCATCTCCATGATCCGGCATGCAAGCAATGACTTCTGCTACTGGAGCTCTCTCGATACGTCGGCGAACATCGACCACATCTCCGTGGTCATAGGTTCTACGACCCCATAATGCGGCTGCGATCTGGGTTCTCCATGGTTCATCAGTAGCATAGCCAGCAGATTTTAGATTCGCCTCGACTCGGGCCAGTGTCTTTTGCCCCTTATCGTGATCACTTTCATCTTCTGGAGGAAAAATTGCTTCTTCAAAATCGGCTTGACTTAATCCAGCCAGATCCAAATTGACTTCTGGTATTTCTAATTCATCGGGTGTTGGCCAATCACCAATGTCGGAAGCGTGTGGGTGATTGAGCGGTAGTGGTTCGTGAGCCACGGCAAGATCTGCTTCGGGCTCAATGGAGATAGGTGAATCTGGTAGGGGTTCTGTGCGATCGGTAGGATTCCAACCCTCAGGACTATCGACTGGTGGTGCCGGTTCTGGAACCGTGTCATCTCCTACGGCAGAATCAGCAGTTTCTATTTGAGCATCTTCTGGAACGGCACTCTCTGATGGAACCTCATCGGGTTGATCATCTGCGCCGGTAGCACCTGAGAGGGAGTCCTGCAACTCTTGAAGCCCCTCGGACAAACCATCAGTCATAGACAGAGTTGCTCGGCACGACTACCTAAACCCTCACGAAACAGATACCTCTGCTTGAAAGTTAGTAGGAACGTGGTTGCCATGATTGATGTGGATTAGATCGATAAACGAATCCAGGTCATAAACTACGAGAGGATAGCACTGTGCCCAATCGTGTGGGTGTCGTCGTGGTTCGGAACCATCGGCAGGCACCAGGTGAAGGTATGCCATACCAGGATTGCCATCAGTATCCAAAACGGAATCAATGCGTGAGATAATGAAACTGGGGTTGCGAGGATCGGCATCTCCGACAGAAAGATTCTCTACTTGGAGTGCAATGGGGCGACCATCATCCTCAAAAGAACAGGTTATGAGATAACCATCAATAGAATCAAGATCGACACCATCGACTTGCCATGATGTCCACCAAGGTGGGTAGTTAGTAAGGCTGGTCATATCTGAACCGAGGTAGAACACCCCTATGAAGTGGTCGGTTGTATTCACTTCTTAGTAAAGCGAGCAATAAGAGCCATGATTCCGATACCCAAACCGACACCGATTGTAGCAGAGCGCACATCGGTGTTACCGACGACTGGTAGGTCGACGGTGTCAGCGGATCCATACCAGACGGGAGCACCGTTGCTGGATGGGTAGGCGGAATCTTGTCCATATCCTGAAGCGTAATCAAGATCACCCTCGGCCATCAGCGGGCTGGTAGTCCAAGTTGATCCGGTCTGTCCAACGATGTGACCCATTCCGTAGATTTCGTCGACTTCGTCAGCCATAAAGATGTCATCGGGTGGGGAACTCGGAGATGATAGGCCATCAGAGTCTTCCCAAGTGACTGGGGATTCAGCCATCAGGTAGCCCTTGCGACGCATGTCTGCACGAACCTTAGAACGCTTGGCAGAGGTTTTGGAACCCTTGCGTAGAACGTTGTGGTAAAATCCAGCCTGCTGTCGTGTTAGCTTGGTGAACTTGGTTGGGTTATCAAGCACATGCTGGGAGAAGTTAGCAACAGACATACCAGCGCGCTTGGCTTTGCGAGTGAGTGCACCAGGTCGCTTGATTTTTTGACCAATCGGTGTTCGCTCGGCATCAAAGGATACTTCTGATCCTGAGAAGTCACCAGGTCCTTCGTAGGGAACCTCGTCAGCGTATGGATCGTGGGTTGCAGTTTCGCCTTCTGCCATCCAAGCCTCAATGCGAGCATCCAGATCTTCAACAACGTAGTCGGAAGGATTAGCAGGGATTTCAGTAGGTGAGATTCCTGGTCCGCCACCAAGTGCGTCCTCGGAACCTCCGGGAACAGTCTCAACGGTCAATTCGTCAGCGACGGTAGCCTGTTCGAGACTTTCCATTTCGCCTTCAGCAGATAGAAGTGTGTCTGGAACTGGCCACGTGCTTTTGCCGAATGATTCGGTGACACCATGACCTTCGCCAACAGAGGTGTTGCCAGCAGATCCTTCTCCTTGGACACCAGCGATGGTTCCGGGTTCAGTAACAACATCCATGATATTGGCATCCTCAGCTGCCATTTCAGCAGGGGTGTAGCCTGATGGGTTGGCGGGAGTAGTGGTTGGGTTGATAGTAGTAGGATCGTAATCAGGATCGGACTCAGCGGAGTAGCCCTCAGCAGCCAATACCTTAGCCTGGCCGGAAGCAGCAGATGAAGCAGTAGACATATCTCCAGTGTTGAGTGCAGTAAGAACTTGGCTGATGGTATCAAGACCACCATCAGTTCCGTCTGGTCCACCAGTTCCAACCACAATGTGGCTGACTGTAAACTCGCCCTTATCGGAAACGGAATCAACGGCGTCAGCGAAAGCGGCGAAGTTATCGGGCGCAATAGCGGAAGCATCGGGGATGGCTGCATCAGCAGATCGCATACCAAACGGGTAATGGAATGATCCGGTAGTGGTGAATGGGAAATCTTTGTTGTAGGTTCGTCCACCAACAGTAGCACTTCCCGAGATAGAGGCATTAGTTACAACACCCTTCTTATCGACGTCGACATTGATACTCGTGCAAGTGACACGCTGGTTGTCCTCTTCGCCGACTTGGTATAGGAGGGCACATGGCATGTGGGCAGCCTTGACCGATCCTTCTGGCATGGCGTTGTAGAATGCTGAACTAGCAGTCCACCAGGAAGAAGGAGTTTTACCAATTACTGATTCTTCGTCTAACGACCAACGATCGTCAGAATAAATCAGAATGTTGTCAATATCATTTTTGTCAATTTTCTTTGCCATTTCAATCACACTCTCCGTAGATATGTTGTTGCTCCACCAGTTCTTGGGATCAATGCAACCTCGGTATCCGAACTTTGGATGATTGTTCCCTCATTCCTCCAACTACTCAAAGGCATCGTGCGGCCGGTGGAACCGCAAGAGTATGAGGCATCTTGGTCAGGGGAGAGGGAGGTCTTGCCGAAACGCCCGTTGATAGACGAGGCATCGGAATTACGAGTCAAGGATCCGAAACGGTTGGAACCAAAGGAATCGGTTGGAGGTGTGATAAATGGTGCGTCCACGCCAGTAACGGCGAAAGCAAAGTCACGGTTGACTTCTGGGGGGACTGTGCAACAAGGAACGGGTCCTTGGTAGTTGATGCCTGCGGTTTGTCCAGTGGCCGGGTCCAGGGAGACCACACCATCAGTAACTTGCTCATGTTGTTGAGCGTCTGGTGAAGAAACTCTCGATGCTACTGAGCGTGGAAGTTGACCTGGTGTGTTATCCATAACGTTAGGTCCGTAGTAATTATTGTCAGCACCAAATGTTAAGGATCTAACGGGAGAAACGCTTTCAGCAGAAAACTGATCATCGGAATAACCGACATCGTAGCCATTGACATAAACTGACTTCTGATCGGTGACACCAGTTCCCCATGGTCGCTCATTGACGACGGCGGAGGTGTGGGCCAAATCCAGGAAACGGTAGCCCATAAAGGAGGATACCAAGGATTCGGGAACGACATCGGCAGTCAAACCAGTGCGTTCTACATCAATGCGTTCAGCATCAGTAGGTGTAATTTGATCGGCTCCAAAAACAGCGGATTTAGCTCGTCCCATAAGTCCTGATTGGAATGCCCAAACGCCACCTGCAAGGATGAGTGCCGCACCGAGGAGTCGTGAACGGTCGTAAGCCATGAAGATCACTGGTCGAGACGACTACCTAAAGTCGCGCCTTAATCTACTCGGAACTGCCGGTTAAACGATCCAAGACAGTAGCAAGTGCGGAGAGTCCAATGCCAAGTGCCAGAGTTCCGAGTCCGAGACCCATAGCGACATAGGCGCCATCACGAACGGGGTGCTCTAAAGAGACATCGAGATCCAGTCCATCGCCATCGGCCATGAAGATGTCGTTAGGTGGTGAACTGGGGGATGATAGACCTTGCATGTCTTCCCATGTGACCTGTGATTCAGCACCGCGCATCCATCGCTGGTAGCCCTTGGTGGTCTTTTTGGAAGTCCACATCTTGCCATCGTTTCCACGCTTGCGGGTTCCGGCACTGACGGAGTTAGCCGAGACGGCTGGTCCCTTGCGCTTCTTAACGTTGGTAGTTCTTGCTGGATTCTTCTTGCGAGCCATACCGTATGCTTCACATCACGACTACCTAAACGCTCACTCGGCGAGCTCGTCGTAGAGGGTTTCGTATCTCTCGGATCCGCCACAGTAGCACTTATTGTTGGAATGCGTCCAACTGGAAGGATCTTTGGTGGCGAATCGGGCGGTGAACGAGTTCTCTCCCCTCCTGTTGGGGCGGGCACCACCACAGGCGGTGCACCAGACCACACCGGCACGGATCGGAACGAAAGTGCTGTCGTAGGTGGTCGCGTAACCCCATGAGTTCCAATGAACCTTGGTGTCTGGCATGACGGCCAGGACGTGATCCGGCTGGGCTCGGTTGCGATGTTTGGTGCCGGGACGCCACATCTCGGTCCAGCCATCCTCGGAATCCCATTCAATCCAACGGCGTGTGTTGAAACAGACGTAGCCCAGGATGGCAGGGGGTTTGGGAAGATCCTTGTTATCGACCTGCCTGACCACACGCTGACTCATGGGGATATGGGGCTCCACGAAGTATCCCTTGAATATGGCCATAGCGGGGTGATCGATGGTATTACCTCCTGATTGGTAGATGGAGAGAACCTCGTTGGTGAGATCCATGTGATCATCGGGCGAAGCGAGGTTGATGTCGTAGTTGAGATACGTTCCTTTGATTATGGGAGCCGGACTCAGCTGACGACCGCGGAAGTCCCGGAAGGTCTTGGGTGCCGACGGATCGGCGATGGTATCGTCATCGGTGAGGAGTAGACCGGGGTGTTGATTCTTAGCCGGGACATCGTTCCTCTCGACGGGTAGAAGGCTCTCGGCATACTGGCCGATGGTCATGGTATCGTTGATCGGTATCTGCATGACGCGGGACAGCAGATCGTCCTCAATACCGGGTGTGCCTCCCGAGACCAGGGTATTCCAGGCATCGTAACCGAATCGCGTCTGGAAGGCGTGGTTGATCATGAACAACTGAACCCAGTAGTTGTTGACCTCATAGAGCGTATCCTCGTAGTCATCATCATCATCAACATCCATGATGGTGTCGGTGATGGTCCTAAGATGATGTGTGTCGACGGTGGTTTCACCCCAATCATTCAAACTGCTGTATACTCCATCATAGGTGTTGATTAACTGAGGGATGAAAACCTCGTCAACCTCCCTCTGAACCCCATCCCTGGCATCGGCCTTGTTGCTATGCCACTCATCGGAATACTCCGTTTCTTTAACCACCTCACCATCCCACCTACGCAGGGTGAAGATGATCTTACCGCGATACGGATAATCATCCTCATCATCTTCCATCTCGTCAAGGATCTCGATCTCGGCTCCAACCTCAATGTTGACGGGGAGGTGCTTACGGGCGGTGAGGGCTTTACTGATCCACTCCTGATCTTTCGCGACACGACGGGAGCTCCACGAGAGCGGGATGGAGTATGGATCCTCGTCGGGAATCATCCTATCCAACCTATCGAAAGCCTTGGCTGCCGTGGCCATGTCGGAGGCGATCGGGCGGAGTGCCTTGGCGATGACGAAAATGTCACTACCGGATTCCGAGTCTCCCGTGTCAATAAACGCGGTGAGTATGTCTTCGAGTTGACTGATCCGACCCACCTCGATGAGCACCGAGATGTCGGACTCACCATCCTCATCGTCCTCCAACCTACCGAGTCGGCGCTTGGTGGCTGCGTTGGCACGTCGGAGGATGAACTTGCCACCGTCCTTATCGTCCATGCCCGTGTAGAGAGCGATGGCGAGTTCGGGAGGGATGGGTGAGGGGAGTCGCTTGTAGTAGCGTTTGATTTCATCACTTATGTCGTGAGTGTCCCAATAGTTCTCGCGACACCAATCGTTAATCCTGATCAGGAGCTGGGTGATGCGATCGTCGACGATCTCGTTCCGGTTGGCTATCTCCAATATATCTTCCATCTGCGAATCGCGGGAGGGGTTGGAACCCGAATCCGTGAATGTGGGGTCGTTACGCCAGAGTGTGTAATTCGACATTATGGTATCGAGGATGCGATCCATATCGTCAACATCAATGGTGATGTCGACTGTGGAATTGCCACCGACTCCTTCATCACCATCGATGGTCTCCTGGATATGGGATAGGGCGGTGAATCCGGACAGGTTGGAACGGAAGACCGCCTTTTCGGCTCTGGCTCCGATCTTGACCATGGCATCTGCCAGTGCATCCTCAGCATCGTTGATGCGTTTGGTCTGATCCCGTAGATAGCTCCCTTTACTGAACCGTTTGGCGAACATCCTGGATCCGAGGATCTCGGTTTTACCAGTGTTCTCCATGGCCTTCTTGGCACGTGAGACCTCCAGATCCCTCTTCTCGACGGCCTTGGCATACTCCCGTTCAATGTATCCATCGACTGTCAATGAAACGGATTGGTATTCTGCAGCATCTTCAAGGATGGTATCGGCGACGGCTCGACGGATGGAGTCGCTGGCATCATCGATCTCGCGATCGCGAACATCCATGAAACTGACATAGTCATCGACGTCCCGTCCTTGCTTGAACCCGTAGTGCGCCTGGGCATACTTCTTGCCATTATCGAAGACGACGTAGAGCGGACCACTATCCAGATAACCTTTGGCGGTGGTGGCGTGGGAGGTGCACCAACGGGTTCCCGAAGCGTAGGCTGTGGCTGCACGGGGTTTGAGTGTCCTAACGATCATGATACCGTCCTGGTCGTAGGCGACATCGGCCTCATCAGGAGTGAAACCCCGTTCCTGCGGATCCCAGCGTTCGTTGCGAGCCGTGGCGATCTTGCCGGGAGTGAGGGCGTCCTGCACGTCTTCTATCTGGTAGCAACTCCAGTTGAGTGGGTTCTTGACTGAAGCACCCTTAGAGATTTCCTCTGGAAACATGAGTCGGAACTGGTTCTGAACTTTGGAGTCCTTGCGAGCCTTCATGAACCACTCCAATGTCTCGATGGCTCTTGATAGATCTTCGGGCCAAATGAGGTCGGAGGTGATCTCGGAATCGTAATCGCCAAAGGATTCCAATGGAACGAACTGGTTGCAGAGCCATTCAATCTGACCCTCCTGTATTGATTCCAGGCCGCGGGCGCGTCTGTCCTTCATTGACAGGGTGATCGATGTGGTGATGGCCAGGAGAGCTTCGACCGACGATAGAAGGTCATCGTAGATTTCGGCATTGTTAATCGAGACATCGCCAGAGACAAGATTGTCGAACTCTTCAATCTCTGCGGGATCGTTCCTTGACAGGACCATCCGATACTTGGACAGCACGGCGCTGCGTGTCTGCTCGGGAGCCTCAAAAACACGCATGGTGAGTATTGACCTTGGCAACTACCTAAATGCTTACTCAAAACCGCCGATGATACCATCTCGGACTGAATTGCCGAAACGGTTGCTGAGATCAAATGAAACGGGCAGGGGATCAAAGGTTTCCGGTCCGAGGAGGCGGGGGTCTTCGACCACCATATCGACCCACGGCGGGGCGGGTCCGAATGCGGATAAATCCTGTTCCATCTCGGAACGACCACCGGTAGCATTGGCTGGTATCTGAGTGCCAGCGATTTGGTATGACTCTGAGGCTAAAGTGGCAGTAATCGGAACCTTGCGAGCTTGCCGAGGATCTTCACGAGACTTGGCATCCAACCACTTAGGATCGTGGCGGACAAAGATAAGTCGGTTGATCTTTTCCTGTGTGATAAGTCCTTTCGGGTGAGAACGACTGGGTGCCCACTCAACCGTGGCGATGCTGGTGTGAACCCTAAGAATGTGTCCTGTGGTCATGCCACCGGATCGACGGCCTGGCCGACTAACGTTGACGACATCACCAGGCTTCCAGAGGTGATCAACGGTAGAGTCACCGATGTCACGGTGTGCCAAGGGCTGGGAGATAGATTCAGGGATAGGATCTGTTATGGATGCGACCTCGTCAGCCACACGATCGAATACCTCGATCTGCCTGGAGAATGGAACACCCTCCAGGATTCTGTCGGTGGCAATAATGGTGCCGCTGCTGTTACTAATCACGATCTCCAATCCAAAACGAGAGGCTGCTCCCGGATCGTTGGCACCAGAAGTCTGTTGCCCAAGTCCACTCTGAAATCCAGTAAATGACTCGGGTGAGGTATAGGCTTTGATTGACCATGATCCGGCATCAATCCGACGAGTCTCTTTCCAACCGTCGGCAGGAAGGCGACCGCAACGTAGCTCAACACCGAATTGCACGACAGCCTGCCTAATCTGACGGTAGACAGGATCTATGGAATCGCATCGAAGATTGTCAACGGCTGCGCCACGACTATTCTGGAAAGCATCGTCGTAGAGAACAGAACGTCTACCTCCTTGTCGGGCGGCGGCCTGTCCTCCGAATGAGCCAGCATCGGTGAGTCCGGAATCGCCACCACCCGGGACGGGAATACCAAACGAATACGACCAGTCGGCAGGAGCTTCGCGAACGAGTGATGATGAAGGCGGACCGGCATCAGGTAGAGCGTGCGAGACAGGGAGAACTTCGGGAGAGGGATCTGAACCACGTCCAGCATAAATGAGATCTGGAAGCCTTTCCAGCGATCGGGTGCCATCTTGCCAAAGAACAGTAACTCCGTGGAAGTGGGACTCCAGAACACGACCCACTCCAGCAAGTGGCGTCCGAACCGCCACGCTGGTGACACGGTCGCCGGGGCGGTATGACCGGTTCACAGGAACACCCCCGTTCGGAGCGTCCAGCAATCCAGTGGAACCTCGTTCCCCTCCTCGCTATCCTCGTCCCAGGTTCTGGCTTCGAGTCTGACTGCGACATTCCGGTAATCGATCGGTCCGGAATCGGGAATATCGATCCTATCGCCGGAGATGTTGGTGTGGAGGAGTCCCATGATCTCGTTGACGGCATCCTCTTCCATGATGGAATCTCCATAGGGTCCCAACCTTGGCTCGAAGAAATTGCTCTTGAACTGGGAGATGTATTTGCCCCCGACATAAACCGAATCATAGGGTGCGTTATTCACCTCCATCTGCCAGACGATCTCACGCAAGCCGTATTGATTCAACTCGCTACCGACGACGGTCTCGACGAACCAACGGATGCGTGACCAGTTCGGATCGAAAGATTTCTGGATGATTCCGCTGAATCCACCCGTCCGTTGAGCGACTATCCTGGGCACCGACCAGTGGATGTATTCCATGCCCGACGAGCGAACCTCGCGGTTGAGGACGAATGGTCTCGAAATCATGCCACCCCCGAGAACCGATCGTGAAGGTGGTCGGCCACGAGGTTGGAACCGACGTTGAAGCAGATCAATCCCGCCACGATCCATGGGATGTGTCGGGCAGCGGCAGAATCCTTGCCGAGTGCGCGGGTGGCGTGGTGCACGGTGGCTCCAGATCCGAGACCGAGGAGCACAATACCGATGACCAGTGCGTTGTCCATATTGATCAATGGTGTGCTCGACTACCTAAGCACGCGGTTAATGATGGGGCGTGTGGGGAATGAGAAACGCTTCCCGTGTTCCTTTGAAATGAGTCCAAGCTCCACCAGATCCGGGCGATTGCGATCGAACCACATAAAGACGTCATCGCGCCCATCGACAGCAACTACCTCGTGTCCCTCGTCGGCATACCAGTGCAGATGGCAGACCTCGCACTCGCCGAGCTGGTGAGGGGTGTCGGGCGGACCCTCCGTGGCGTATTCCGCGATAGCGTCCCTCCATGTGCTTCCGGTGGAGATCATATCCAGGAAGTATTCCGGTCGATTGGATGAACGAACGTCCCGGTAGTATCCCAAAAGCTCCGCCTCAAAGTCCTCGGGCGAGATGGCCAGCATGGCCGGACCGATGTCGAAATCGATAGCACAGTCGATGCCGTGGATGTCGGGAACCATTCGGAACATCAACGGGTCTTCCATGGTGGATCATGATGCGGACGACTACTTGAGGTGGCGGGTCATAAGGATTGCGTCTAAACCAAACGACCAGATGTGCTGGTCTGCTGGATAGTGTAATCGGGACCGCGATAGACATCACGTGGATTATACTCGGGACCCCATGGTGCCGGGAATCGGTATTCCGGTAGGAAGTCGTTATAGGAATCGTAGTAGGTTTCGGTGGGGTGTCCCAGACCGGCGTGGGTCTGATAGTAGTCACGGTTAATGGGCCACTCACCCAGATCGGCGATAGGAATACCACCAACAACGGGATCGCTGGTGCCCTCTGCACCGTAGACATCTTCGGCACCTTCGACAGAGACGGGATTGACTCGAGGAATTGAATACTCAGACTCGTATGCTTGGACTCCGCCGCCACAACATTCTGGAGCCTCTTTTGTAGTAGTCTCCTGGTGGCTGCAACCGCACTCGGCGTCTTTGGTCTCAATGGCTCCGGTGCAACCGCATCCACCTGATTCTGATCCTTTGACTACCTTCTTGATGGCAAGTCCTGCGATCGCTCCTGCGACGAATAGAGTTCCGAGAGTTCCCAAAAAACCTAATCCGGATGATCCCCCGGGTGCGGCGAATGATTCTGCACCCATGCCTTGATTGGGGCAATGATCGGGTTGCTCATTCCTCCACTTCCAGTTGGGATCTTCCGCCAGGTTGGGATATTTGGTTCCTGGTTTATCCTGGAGACCAATTCCACGATCTCGGTCGTCTCCACTACCACCATTCATCCGATCAAGGAGTTCGTGGTAATCCATCTCGCCGAACACACCGTATCCCTCATAACTGTCTTCTTGCCAGCGATTCCCTTCATCGTCGAACATGTAGACGGTAAATGGACGCCACATTGCGATAGAACGATTAGTGTCCTGAGTGATCCAAGAGAACATACCCATGATCAGACACTCCCGTAGATACCCTGATAGGAATCAAGCATTCCGCTGGACTGCATGGCGTCAACGTATTTGTTACCGAGCAGGCTCTGAGCCGTCCAACCGTTAGGATTTCGACTGCCCTGCATGGCATAGGATTCCATTAAGGCATCATTAGCCAATGGGACTGAGAGGTAAGCGTTATCGACGATGGCAGCACTGGTAGGGCTAAATGTCCCTGGCGTGCCATCCGTGGAGATGGTCATCGATTCGGCGGAAGCGACCTTTGATCCTGAGATCATGCTGGCGAGACGTGGGATCACGAAATAACCGACGACAGCGAATGCGCCGAAGCCAAGCAGTGTCTTGCGATCCATGTCAGTGAACCCCCTCTTAATCGAGGAGGCCACCAAGAAAGCCGCCCTTCTTGTTTGCTCGGGCGGTCTCCCACTTCTCTTCTTCGTTGACACCCTTTCGTCCAGCGTCGACGAATCCGACTGGGCCTTGTCCTCTTTCGAGATGCCATCCCTTGGAATCGTTCTTGTATTGTCCACTCTTTCCTTGGATACGAGTGACGTCACCCTTGTATTTTAGTTTGCCAGCTTTCTGGCGGTAGCCAGCGTAGTGCTTGCGAGCCTTTTTGACTCCGTGCTTAGAGACAAGTTGCTGCCAAAATGTTCGGTTGTTTCCGTCCTTGTTTTTTCCGTAATTCTGAGGCATGATAGTTCACCTTGGGTGTGTGTTCTTGATTGGGGTTACACGACTACCTAAAGGCTCGCACGATTGAGTAGGGACTTACAGAGCGAACAAGACTCGGGTAATTGCTTCCCTTTGGATAAACGATCGGCCTCGATGAACTGCTTGGCGATGCGATCCGCTTCACTGGGTCCGTCGTCGATCGCAACCCGACGGATCTCTTTGGAGTCGACCACGGTGGCGGTTCCGGATTTGATGAATCGGACGGTGGGGTATTTGGTATTGGCATCCCAGAAGACAACTATTCCGACATCTCCCTCGGTGGCATGACCCCATTCCTCACCAGGGAACATGAATCCATCCTCAATTATGTCAGTAGTGGCTATGACGATGGTGCCGGGTCGAACGGGTTTAGCGAAAGTCATTCAGCGTCACCTTGACCATCGGATTCGTCTTCCTCATCCTCGGCCATGACTGATCCGCAGACCTCCTCAAAGGCAGCGGCGTGGGTGACATCATCGTGATCTTGAGTAATTAGCCCGACAGCATAGGATCCCAAAAGACCTATGGCCGCAGGAATAGCACTCATAACTGGGGAAAAACCGAATTGTCGAGAAGCGGCAAGAGTTCCCAATCCTGTGAGAGCGGCTGAGACGACACCAATCTTGAGGTATCGAGCTCTGTGTTCTACATGGATATTGGAGAGGTATGAAGCAACACCTGCCTCGCATTCGTTCCGGAGCACCTCGGCGGATCGTGTCGTCATGCTATCACCTGGTCGCTTCCGCTACTTGAAGCCTCACGGATAGTGGGGTGTTGGGAATGTCCACCGGGTGGTTCCATATCGGGTATGTCGGCAAATAGATCATTGATCTTCTCGGACATGTTGACATAGACGCCAATGCGATTACTAAGGCGTCGACGTTGCCAAGAAGCCGTAATGTTGCGAACAAATAGAAGAATAAGGGGAATTGAACCAATAGAGATCCAGATTAAACGTTGCTTGCCCGTCTTGCGTAAGTAGGACCAGCTAATTATGGATAATGAAGTGACTACAGCTCCGACCTGGACGATCGGATTGTAGGATGCAAAATAGATTTCATCAAGTGGCTGAATGGATTTATCGATAACTGCGTTTAGATCGCGTGGAGACAGCCTCGATGTTGGCCTCACCAGGGGAAGTCCCCCTGATCACAGCATTGATTCAGCAGCCATGTTGACGCCTTTTGATCCGGGGCTCATAGCACCGGTAGGCAAGCAGCATGCTCCAAGAACACAGGCACCCGCAACAAGGGTAGCAAGACCGACCATTTGTTGAACGCCGATCTCCTTGCCCATGATTGAGAAGGATAGACCACTAAGGTCGAGGAACCCAAGAACGGGTTGGTTTGCAGTCAAGAACAAATGAGCACCAGCGATGACGGCTACGCCACCAACGATCATCTGTCCAGTTCGGTCTTCGGTCCAGTCACAAAGTTGAGCGATCATAGTATTCATCTACCTTTTGGGTTGTTTCATTATTCAGCAACACGACTACCTAAAGGCTCCGGCGCTTTCCGAGAGTGTATACTCCACCAAGAAGTCCCATAACAACAAGGGTCATTCCTACATCAGATGCCACGAACTCACGCAAACTTCCGACCAGACGTCGGCCAGATGCGAATCGATCCTCGGCAGCCAGTGTGGCTCCTGGCTCATATTGGCTGAACCCGCCAGCCACCGTTCCGTCTTGGTAGGCGATCTCGGTGCTCTGCTGTTCATAGGTAGCATTGGCCGAATCGGCCTGGATTGGGATCATACCGCCGACAGAAGGAACCTGAACGGATTCGGCTGCACGCTCAAAGGGTGTGCCTTGCACGGACATACCGAGTTCTTCAGGAGTGTATTTGGTAAATATAGTGCCATCACCCTTCATTCCTGAGACATCCATAGTAGATCCATCTTGCATCAACTCTGTGGGAGCCATTGTTTGGTAATGATTGGATGTGTGGAATTGATACTTGGACGATCCGTTTCGATCGTGCTCGACATATCGGTCTGCCATGCGTTCTGCCATGAAGGGTAATCGGACGCACGACTACCTAAGGGTGTGCGCTATTATTGGCTCTTAAGAAACCGAATGATGTGGGCGATGGTAATGGGACTCATTCATTCACCATCCCAACTATTGCGACGGCGGTGATGACCACTCCGGTGACTAATACGGGCTTCCAAGACATTTGTCCGAAACGAATGCCTCGATCATTGAGGGTCTTGGCGGCAGAGATGCTCATGAGGAATAAACCAACGTAAGCGACCAAAGGTTTGGAGTAGGGGTTGATTCCCATTCAGTAATCGACTCCGGCTTCCTTGAGGTAGAGTGTGGCCATGATGCCACCTGCGATGACACCAGCAGGACCGAGAATCTTGCCAACGGTGTTGCTCTCGCCACGGATCATGTATGGGATGGAGTGAACGGTCTCCGCCAATCCGACAACCATCATTCCGAGAGCCAGGGTGTAGCCGACCAGATGGATGGGCTTGGTCTCGGTAGCGTAATACTGCTTAGGGAGTGCCAGGGGATCCACGATAAACACCTCAGTGCATTAAGTTGGCGTCAGCGCCGAATGCTCGACCGATACCAACACCGAATCCACGGTTGACCGAGTTGCTAAGTCCACCGAGGTCAGATCCACGAACAGGTGGTGCCACATATTGGGCTTCCATTCGAACAGGTCGTGATGGGCCAATGAGTTTAGCGGCTTCTGCAGATATATTGCGAGTAGGTCCGGTAGGGGCAGGGGTGATTGGACGTGGTGCGATCGGGATTCGCTTGGTCTCAGCACGCAAAGCCTTGGTGTTCACAGTCGGTGGTGCCGAAAACAAACGTGGGTTTGTTGGGCGAATGCGGTTACGGTCAACCTCAAATTGAGGAGATCCACCGAATACTTCATCGACACCATGGTTCATGATTGTGGGCATCATGGTTTCTGGACGGACGCGATCCAATCCACTAATGTCTACTTCACGACCAGCACCGTAAATCTCAAGGTTATGGCTTGGACGAAGGTATTGGTTTGATGGACTTAGACCGTCCCAGGTAAGATCGTATGAGGACAATTGGTAGTCTCCAGCAACAACATCGGCCGGGAGATTTACTCGGGGCATACTAATCTGAGGTGGCGCTGGACGTGGTGAGTTAGGAACGACACCTTGACCGAATCCTCCACCCAAGACTATCTCCTCAATTGGGAGTGCTTTAGTGGTGGGCACCGACATGCTGGGGAGATTGATTACGGGGGCTGCGGGACGTGGTGCCGCAGGTGCCATGGACTGACCCATAGCATTCCGAGTCATGAGATTGTTGTTGGCAGCCAATTGCTGTTCCGCGAACTTAGGCATAAGTGGTGCGGGCGGTAGGTTGCGTGAAGCAGAACGTCGGTCAACGAGTCGCATGATGTGGATTAAGTCACACGACTACCTAAACGCTCGCTTATTTGGACGAGGGCTTAGTGAGCACATAAATGCCAGATGCCAATAGGACAATAGCAGAAACTCCGAGCACTGGACTCAGATTCTCACGTCGATTATCGACTGGTTCCGGCTCGGCCTCGTATGCCAGACCTGAACCGAAATCACTGCTCGGATCGGAGCGAGCATCGTATTCCATAATGGGGCGAAGTGGGCGGAATATGGTGCGGTCATCCTTGGGATAGTCAGTAGCGCGGGCAGGAGTTCCAAAACCACCTTCGCTAAGTGCGGACATAGTGTGTTCATTAGAACCAAGTCCGGAATCCTCTAAGGCACGGAGGGAACCAGGATCCATGGATACGCTTGGTCTCGCCAGCGGCGTCCCCTCGGAGGCTCTTGGCTCTGGTGTGGCGGGTGCAGAACGGGGTCTAACTTCGATATTGGTTCCACCGTGGTCAGCACGACGATCGCCACGGATTTTGCCGATAACGATGTATCCCTGATCTCGGAAGAAGTCAGGGGAGAATCCAACACACTCACCAGATTTAGCCGATGCGATGCCGGCGGTGATTCTCTTGATTAGAGCACGATCGTTACCGAATCCCATTTGCTCCTCCAGAGCCTTGAGGTCACGGAATTGAATGACGTTATGGATCAGATACACGCTGGCTTGCGACAATGCTTCTTTGTTGACCGCGGCAGGGCGCTGGCTAATCATGGTAACTCCAAAACCAAGAGCACGACCCAGCTTGCAGAGTCGGACGATGGGTTCGAATGAAAGTGGACGACCTTGTTGAGGAACGAAATCCTGACATTCTTCAAAGATGGTCATTAGAGACTTGCGCGATCCGCGTTCATCTACGAAATTAGATTCCAGCAAAGCGGCGCAGTAATCGCCGACTAGTTGCTGTTGACGTCCTAATGATAGACCCATAAGATTGATGACAACAGATTTGCCCGAGTTTTTGAGTCTCTGGATAAATGCTGGCATGTCGATGGTTTGATCCTCTTGCGGACTAATCTGTTCAACACCAGGTAGTGCTGACAATCCGCTGTGTGCATTGAGAGCGTCCCAACAAACAAACTGGAGACCAGTTCTCTCAAACTCTTCCATGAGGACACCGCATGTCCATGACTTTCCTGATCCGGTTTTGCCAGTAATGAACAATTTGTTGTAGACCAATTCCAATGGGAACTCAATGCCCCCTCCGAGAACGATCTGATCGTTAGGTAGCTTGCCTCCGGTCTTCTCGCGAATGTCCGCGTTGCCGAACCAGCCGGTATCGTCGCCCTTCATGAGTATCCCTGCACCCTCCTGCTACCTGAATGTGCTCACTTGCGTTTCGTGAAGCACGAACGTTGCAGATTACCACCCTTGCCAGCGCGTGCCATCTGAAGCAAGCCACCACCGAACGAGGACAAACCAAGGATGCCTGTGGAGATGGTGAATGATTGAGAGCATGCCTGGCACGGTCCGCGGATCGATGGAGCATTCCACTCCGAAGCGTCAAGAGATGAGACTCCGAGTCCTGCTGGGGGTTGGTAGATAAAGCGCCATGGTGACCAATTGCCAACAGCTCTACCGTCACGGGAATCGGTGCCAAGAGCGATCTCGGTCTCAAACTCTCTTGAACCATCTGGGGCGTCGCGGTATCTTTGGAGCACACCATAGTTGGTGCCATTATAGTAATTCATTAGGGTGGCGTTGTATCGATTTGCACTTCCTTGAACCGACGCCTCGCTATCGCCAGAACCAACAATAACGTATAACACAGGGCCAAACTCACGACGAAGTCTCTCATCATTGAGCCACATGGCTGGATTGCCAGATGGATTCCAATCCACACCTCTGCGAACAGATCCTATGGTGCCATAATTATCGTAGTCCCAGCTGGTGATCAGCTGGGTGGCTGCACCTGTTTGGTTGAGGATGTGTTTGGTCAAACCGTCGCGACGTGCTAACCAATTGTTGGTTATATTATTGGCGCCACCCCCATTAGGATCTCCGTCAAGAATACAGATAGTGAGTGCCCCCCGAATCTTGTCACGATTCATGACCATGGTGGATGCACAGGCGGCTATACCTCGATCTAATGGGGTGCTATCTGCTGGAACGAATGGTGCGGCCATAACATCAACGCTACCATCAGCTTTGACGAATTGATCGTCAGGAGTGAGGAGGTAATCTACCACACCCTTGTAATCTCGAGAGGCTCCTTTGGTGAGTGTGGTGATTCCTTGATGGCCACCAAAAGTGAACACGGAAAAAGAATCTCCTAATGACTTGGCTTGCTCAATAAGTAATGCTGCTACGAAACGAGCCGAGAAGCGGCCACCAGCTTCTTGGATCTCGCCTTTGGGCCCCTCAACGACGGCATATACCGCAGAGTCATCCATAGAGATGGAACAATCCACGATGAGGTTGATGTGGGATGATATACCCTTGACACCACGTCGGGAAGGAACCAATTTACGCTGTCTGGTATCGGGACTGATCGGTCCGAGTGGAGCGATAGTCTCGGGGATGAGTGCCGATACTGGGTCTACCAATTCCGACCAACCTTTCTGACCCTTCATCTCCAAAGGATTGCGAGTAGCGGAAGGGAATCGAAGCAATTTGGGTGCGATCTGCTTGAACAAATCCTTGAGAACGTTGCCGAGTGGTAGTGGGATGAAGTCGCTGGTTGCGAAGTCCTTGACGGTGGTAAATGAAAATGGTCTCTTCTCAAGATTTCGATCGATGGCCTCAGCAAATCCAGGAGCTCCGTCTTGTCCAACCACCTGTTCCGATCCTTGATTGAAAACACAATACGGACCTGGGCGACCCCCTGGACCAAGGCTGTTAGACATAATCTTCTCCCACGCATCTGGTTGAATTGGCATCAGGGCACACCTCCACTTCCACCAGTAGCGGCCAGACCACTTGCTCCAGACGTGTATCGCTTACCATCCAGCATAATGCCGAACATGATGGGGGAGTATGTTCCACTACCCGTATTGCGATAGAACGGGCCGTCGGGGGCAAGTCGACGGAGTAGGCCGTCACCGATGTTGAGTAGTGGGGAGTAGTTAGGGTGATCACCATGGGCAGACATGATGTAGTCAGATCGTGGTTCTGGGAAGTTGTTGACAATATCGGCACCACCAGATGGATCAGACCAGCGAATAGATCCTTGGTCTGTGGTAGTGGGCATAGAGTGAGCAACGTAACCCGGCATAGTCTCGGCCACACTTAGGGGGGCGAATGAGGACTTTAGGCCAGTTCTGAAATCTGCGACACCGGAAGAATCTGGAATCTGGACATAGGGGTCGTAGGTGGAGATGGGCGGATCCGTAGGGTCTGTAGCTGGTGTGACTGTCACGATAGGGTCGGGACAGATCTGGAACTTACGATTGTCCTCGTAAGCGACGTGACAGGCAATCATCCAATCTGCCATACCGAGACGGTTGTTAGGGATGAGCCTCCAATCAATTGGCCAGCCGAATGGATCAACAACAAGATCGGTGATCGCTGCTTGAAATTGGTTGACGATAGTTCCCCTTAGGGGTCCAGCGTTAGTATTCATACAGCTTGTGCAGGTGTGTGTTTTGTAAACTTTCTGTTCGTCCATATCGACGGATGTGCCATTAGCAATGGTTTGAATATCATGTATTATTGTGCAATTTGGGGGTGGTATAGTGAATCCAGTTGGGTGTAGTGGATCTTCAACTAATTCGGCATTTGGTATGACCGAGCCGAAACGAGGATAGCGAGTAGGGGGAATTAAATTGCTATCACGACGGCTTCCAGAACCACCATGGGAGGCATAAAATAGAACTTCGTCAACAGAATCGGTGTAGCCAAACATATCAGCAGGCTCCAGACTACCTTGGTATGCGATCGGAAGGCGGCGACGGATATTGAAAGCTGGATAGAAAGTATTGCCAACCTTAGCAACTGCGCGAGCCTTTTGGAGTGTGATGATGTATGAGTAAAATGATCCAGGGGCGTCAGCGGGTGTGGAGATTCCGAAATCATCCAATGTCGCCTTAATGTCCGGATCGGTAATGTTGCCAATAGGGGATACGCCCCATGGGTATCCAGTAGGATCGGAACCAGAAGTGGCTGTTTTCTCTGCCCACTTGCGAACCGCCTCACGAAGACGAGTAGTGAGACCATCTTTGATGTCCGTCATGTAAAAATGATATTCCATGGCGGCCACTACATCATTGGGACATACCAATCCAATCCCTGGTATTGGAGGATCTTCGTCATCAAGTATGGATGGAACATCGGGTATGGTTTTGATGGTTTGCGCTGCGACACGAATCATGCCATTATCATCGATGTCGCGGATAGTGGGATTGAGGAGGTTGACATATTTGATTCCGGGTTTGCCCCGCATCCCAGCTTGCATCCCATCAACCAATTTACCCGAAGAATTGGGTTGTTCAGTTCGGAAACGCATGACTGGAAGTCGATCTGTGTATGATCGAACACGTTCGGCTTCCGAGCCTCCACCACCATAATTCTCAACATTCACGCCTGTGGCCCCATATCGGCCACCCGTTCGAGGCCCATAACCGTCGGCGACAGTGTATTGAGTTAAGTGATATGGACGATTATTGCGGGAAACATCGCCATTATTCGGAACTAATTTGACTCGAGATTGAGATCGATTGGTATTAACATAACCGGCAATGTCTCCTATATTTACCCAGGATCTCTGATCACCATGGGTTCCTCGAGATGGGGATCTATAACCAGTCATGTAGAACTCGTATTCTGTCCCACCACCTCTCTTAAATTGGGTAATTTGCGAGCCACCAAAGGCAGTCATTCCGGGATATAGCGGAGACTCTTGGTTGGAAAACCCACCGAACATGGAGATGGGGAATCGTAGAGGATTGCTGGCACCACCCCGTTCAGTAGTATCTACGGGGAGTGTCATGACGAGATTAGGAACCCAAATCATGGCTTGTCTCTTATCTATGGTTAACTGACCCTGACGAGAATTGTAGCCACCATTGTCTCCTGCCCACTCAATTCGCATAGTGTTGGGAGTTATAGTGCGGGGAACTCTGACTGTGAGACTCTTGGCTGCAACAAGGGTAACAAAATTGACCCTGGGTGATTGCGAACCGACTTGGGCACTAATGGTGTAAACTTGATCCGAGGTCACAGGGGGCACGGAATGGAAAACTGAACCCATGCTACCGCAACCGGCTTGAACCATACCAAGATTATCAGGTTGGCTGGCGGCGGGTCCGCGACCACACTCTGGGCAGATAGTGACGTCACTAATTGGAGCCTGCACGGTGATGCCACAGTGGGTGCAAGAGGATACTTCGTTACATCGAACTTGTGCAATGATTCCATATCCGGTTCCAGAATAAATACCGCTGGTCATCCTCTTGGGGGTGTATTCGCCGGTAATCCATGCTTGATCTTGGGGATTAAATGAACTGTAGAATCCAAAATCGACGAACTCCCAATTCCAAAGATGATCGATACGACCACATTCGCCACAGCAATAGATTCCAGAATCCCCACTCATGGCATAATCGTAATCATCATAGACGAGTGTTAGACAACGAAGGGCGGTAACCCCAATCATATCGCCACTCCTACCCTGGAAAAAGGATTTTTCAAAATGGGTAGTGTGTTCCCGGGATCGGAAACCGGTCTTGCCACCATCAAGGAACAAAGACTCAAACACATTCTGCTGAACCATAAGTCCGGCCTTAGTGTCAAATGGATTAGCCCAGTAACTCATATCAGCAACCCCTGTTCATCCGTGCTCTTGAGATGCCAGCCAATTCAAGGAAAGCCTTTGCTGACTTCCAACCCCTTGCATAACGATTACCGTTGTTATTCAGTAGTCTGAGTTGTGGGTCATTGACCAGGTTAGCCATGTCTGCGTAAATGCCAGCCCATTGTTGCATGAATAATAGTTGGCTGAGAGTAGTCTTTTGATCTGCTTCATAAGGTAGACGTTCAAGTGTTTCGGTGAGGTATCCTTGGCCACTATGGTGCTGACCCTCTCCGTAATAATTGATGGTGGGCGATCCGCAATCAGGACAGATCTGTATGAAATAAGAGCGATCGACAAAGACCGTGTTGACGGGGCTGCTGGTAGACTGACGAACAATCTGAATCGTTCCTACTGTCGCATCAAAACCGACAGCCCAAATTGGTTCCATGCCAAAGAGAGCTGTCTGTGACGAAAGACGATTATCAAAGGTTTTGGTCTCAATGACCTCGTAGACCTTTCTGGATGAGCTGGGAGCCATACTGGATCCTGGTGCTACCGACGCATCAATGCTAAACATAACGATGTCTTCTACGGTGGCATCGCAACTATACGCAGAATCATAGGGAACCCTACCGGGACAAAGCAAACCATCACGATAGTTCTCAAGGCGTTGTAGGAAGTCAGGATCTACATTCTCGCCATCAGCAGTAATGAATGATCCCATACTTAGATCTGAGTAGGCGGTGTCGTGCCGATACCAGATATTGTCACATTTGGTGCAATTATAGCAAGTCATTGAATTGGCAGATCCTCCAGAATCGGTCATCCTTTCGGAAAGCGCAGGGGATATGGGGAAGATGACCTGGTTGCTTCCGGAGATGTTGTAGCGAACCGATTGCGAAAGCATTGGGTAGAATTGGGAACCTCGTCCATGACCCATAAGTGCCTCCCAAAAGGGTGTGTCCTTGGAGACAAACATGAAATTGGTGGCCTCGTCGGGGTTGTTGGGATCTAAGTAGTGATTGTCATAGCAACCGATGTCGTGAACGGCGCCAGCAGTCTTGAATGGACATGGCACGTTGCCAGTAGCGTCATCAGATTCAGCCGTGCAAGGCTCGTTAGGTTTGTAGCGGGTATCTGGTAGTGTGCCCGCCTCTACCATCTGGGCATGTGCATCAAAGTTCTGGCACTGTGGCAGCATATACAGGCCAGCGAGTCCAAAAAGAGCCTCTTTACGCATTCGAAGGAGAATGTCTGGATCGTAGGTTCCTTGGACATTGGCACTGTGCATAACACTGTGATTGAGAACCAAATCGGAGAGGATATTCATGGTCTGCATAGTGAACCCTCTTGTTTGGGGTAATGGCATAGACTCAGCTTGAGCCTTATACTTGTCCATCTCGCCTGCGGGATGAATTGTAACGTGCCCTAATTCGTGTTGGAATAGCATCGACATCGGAGCCGGACACGTGGGGAGACTGGATTCACGACCAAAAAACATGTCCAAAAACTCGTTGGGCATTCCGGCCATGTGGTAGTTTTCGTAAATGGCCAGATCGATCATGGGTCCTTTGATGGTGACATCATCGCCCGTGGTGTATCCACTCTGGTTGTCACGGACAATGGTGGCCTGACCTTTGGGATCGTGGCCGCTGGTGGCAGGTATTGTCCACGATCCGAGGCCAATACCCGATCCGAAAGAACCGTCTTCGATAAAAAGCGATGCCCCGGATGCACGTCCTCCGACGTAATTGCAGATAACCACGAACCGGTCAGCCACGCTTGGAGGAACCAGATCCGACATGTATTTGGGTGGTGGTCACAGCTACTTGATGGTGCCCCATCAATCAGCACGGGAATTAAGTGCCTTGGAGAATAGACGATCGAACGTGACGACATCCTCGGCAGTTAGGTTTCCAGAATCAATGATGGTAGAATCCACTCCGGTGTATGAGGTGCGGGTGTAGGCATCTAAGTCAGTAATGTCCAGATACTCAAGAATCTGCTTCTCTTCGCCAGCAACGATGGTGCCGTCATCAAGGACGGTCTCTTCGCCGGTGACTGTGCTGACCCGAGCCAAATTGCTGGTAATTCCCATGGTGAAGATAAGGGTGGTCTGACCCTCGTTGGCGTTGTCCTCCTCATGCAACCTCAACCATAGTCGAAGGTTGCCGAAACGTGTGTCGACAGGATTCTCGGATCCTTCTACTGAGATCATGTCAAAAATGGTTGGAACTGCGCCGGAACTGGCAGCGCGATCGATAACACCAGGGGCGTGGTTCAATGGGAAACAAGCCATGATTCCCTCTCCACTGAGTCGGGCGATCGCATCATTTCGGGCTGCACCCGATCCAGACATGCGATTATGAATAAGTGCATCCCACGAATCCATGACGTTATCCAGTGTCAATGGGGAATTGGCTCTAACTCCACGGTCAATCATCCACTTGGCATAACCCGTCTCGGGTATGGCCACCGAAATACCAGGATCTGGAGTGGCGCTACCTGCCTCGGAAACATTGATGGCAGATTGGCTGTTGCTTGACCAATTAAACATGACACCTGTGGAGACATAATCACCAAATTGTTCTCGGATCGCGGGTGCCTGATGCTTACGGAAACGATATTCTTGCTCCGAAGCACGCTGACGTTTGTCATCATTACCGAAACGAGAATCCGATTCGTATGCTTGCATAGCGATACGATGTGATTGATCAGCCATACTGTATAGTAGGAATCTACTGGTGGCTCCAAGATCAAGGTCTCTGGTTGCGTTGCCACTACCCGATGGATTGAATGGTAGGGCGGTTCCGAGCATGACACCCCAGGCTCCGGCACTATCGCCATAACTGCGCCAAGGGAATGTCATTGGATTGATACCGTATGGGATTGGCACTATGGCTCCTTCATCATAGGGATCAAGACCATCGTAGGTATTATTGAAGGATGCAACGGCAACATCAGAAGAAATCGTGCCTACTTCCGTATCGCGTCCGCAGAGCGAATCAATTCGGGAATCAACCAGATCCAAGAGGTGGGCCCTGTCGTCAGAGAACAGGAATCGATCCGAAGAAATTAGACCTCGAACCTTGAAGTAATCAGCAGCGGCAAAGTTGAATGTCATGGCTACTGGTGTGTCAGCATCATTTGGCTTCTCGGGTCTACTAATGAGTTTTCGATAGTGAGCCAAGACATCGGGGTAATTGTAATCACCTTCTGTCAATCGACCATTGGTGCAAACCATAGTGTAGTGAGTCGGGTGCATATTGCTAATACCTGTCCTTTCAGCTTCCACTACTGATGTAGCCAAATGCCAGTGAACGGTGGTTAGTCTCTCGGAATCGGTCATAAACTGAACCTGCAACGGCTTTAGCACATCACGTTCAAACTGGGTGTATGATGGGGAAGAAGCCAAACTTTGCTCACAGAATGAGAAGTAGGCATCCCACATCTCAAATGCGCCTATGGCTTCGGTGGGTCCAGATGCAGCTGTAGAGGATCCTCCAGCCCCTCCTGTATCGTTGAGTAGGTAGCCATGAACTAGAATCTGGCGAACGTATGATTGTTCTGAACCGACAGCAGTCTGCTCAATACCGGTTGGTTCCTGATCACCCTCAGCACGAGCACGTCCGAGACGATGTCCAAGGCAGTAGGGTAGAGAATCAACGATCTCGCGACGACCAACATAGGTCTTACCACGAAGGAATGCTAAGGCACGACTCATCTTAACGATCGAATCTGTAAATCGGAATCCAAGAACACGCTTGATACGCGACTGAGGTTGGAACTCGGCTCCTTCACCATGGATTTGGCGAGCAGTATCCATGCCCTCAATGATGTCTGTTACCGAGGCACGAGAGATGTCTTCCAATGGGGAAGCATGCGGGTTATCGGAATCATAATCCAAGAAATCTTTCTGCTCAACGTTGTAGGAGATTTGGAAGTCCGCCCCACCGGGTCCTGTTCCGCCAGCGGGTGCCGCACGCAATTGCGGTCGTTGGGTGAATAATACAGACAACGTAGCGATGTCACGAAGACCATCGTAACCAGAGGTGACTTCAGGAGGTCGGAATGGGATGCTATCAATGAAACTCCAGACTGACTTGCGTCCAAGACCCAATGATTTGATTCGGATCGGACGATCGATCTTAGACTCAATGATCCTGGTGATCAATTGGATGTCGGGCTTGGCGTTCTTAGCACCAGCATATCGTGTCTGCAATTGCGCGTTACGGGCTCCGAGACTGATAGTTCCAAAGAACAATTCAGTATCAATACGATCGGTGAAAGCCAAATCGTTAGCCTTTTGGTGGGGGTTGGTATCCATCCATGCTACGAAAGCAGGGCTGTTGAAGGTTTTACCACGGTATTCTACCTCACGTTCAGCGATGAGACCAAGAACGGCGTCCTCGACACCAGACTGAGAACGGTTAGCCTCGTTAAAGAACTTGATAGGTTGGGTAACAATTGGACGAGGGATTGGATCAAAGACGAAAGTCTGAACCTCTCGTCCCTCCTTATCCTCACGAATCTGTTGAATCTCCATACCATAGAGAATCTCGTCAGCACGCTTGTCGTTATCGATCTTAGCAATACCAATTTCACGAAGCATCTCGGAACGTAGTGATTCCAGGTTGTCGCCAGAATACTCGTTATCTCGCTTAGAGACACGGCTATCATAGAAATGATCCATTAGAACTTGCCTAAGCATCTTGCCCTCTGCAAAACCGGTGTCGGTTCTGAGGACAAGACTACCCTCGTCACCCATCATGGCCAATTTGCTGGCGATCGGTTGCAGGGTGCTCTTGATAAGACTCAAACCATTGGGGATGCTGACCTCGTAGGTGTAATCAATACCGTCATAATTGCCACCTTTGGGTTGGCTGAAATCAATCTTGCCGTCGGACTTGATGGTAATCTCAATAGGGATTGACATAGCGTTGATAAGATCTGAAACGCGGGCCGAACTAACACCTTTGTCAGTAGCGGATGCGACAACCGGTCGGTGGTGCATGAATAGGATACGAACGAAATCATCGGCATCAAGTGGAGCCACCTTGTTGACCTCACGAAGGAATGCAAAGTCGTAGGCATAAGCCCCAGAGTAGTGGTCACTATCCCAATCAGTGAATCGCCAGGCGTCCCATGCAGACAATGTGTCGCTGGAACCCCGTGCCGAAAACGAAACGTCGTAGCTCATTCCCTGTGGGAACATGAAACGAGGGCGGCTGGAATCCGGGATCTGAATGATAGTCTCTTTGCCCGATGCTACATCTTTTCTGACTTCGCTACGGGTGCGTGGGTAGAATCGAGACTGGGTGGTGAAACCATAGGAGTTGGCCATAACTACGGCAGCGGAGTTGATAACGGTGGTCTTACCAGTTCCAGGGATACCCGAAAGACGACAGGTGGAGTTCTTCATCAACCAGGCAGACATGAATGCCTCTAACTCACGAGGATCGTCAAAACCGAAAACATCGGAAAGGTTGTTCTGAGCCTGCTGAACTCGTGTGAGGAGATCCAGATGCGAGCGGATTCGTTGGCGAACTCTGGCATCTTCAATATCGGGGAGTGTGCTAACTGAGATCTGATTGATGATCTTGGCCAGATCAATGTCGGCATCAACGGAATCGGTAAAGATGCTGGCAGTGCTGCTGAGTTCATCACCAAGGATCGGACGGGAGATCATATTACCGTCGGCATCAGTCTCGCTAATGATGTCCTCAATAGTGTGAATGATGCGGGTAGCGCGATCGTTGTCGTAGAATAGTAGAGCACCCTTGGCATTGATGGTCTCGACATCGATACTATATCCGGCCTCTTGGAGTGAGAATAGAAGATCTGCCCCAAGAACATCTCGGAGGATAGCATCATCATCGGTAGCGGAATCATCGGGATATGACAGGGTAGTGTAGGTTCCCTGATCCATCTGTTGGGTGATCAAACGGTCGATCTCCTCGTTGGCTTCCTCGTTATCATTCGCCATTTGCTCCAGTTCCTCGTCGGAGGGTCCTTCACGCAGGGCAACGATTTCACGGACTAATTCGGCCTTCTCGGCCTCGTCTTCAAGTTCGTCGAAGTTACGATCGAGTAATTGGTTATACTCATCTTCGGTGAGTTGATCAGGGCTATCATCCCCAAGGTAGCGATCCAGAACATCCGAATCGGATTCATCCATGTTCATATCCATGTTGTCGGGGAAGTCGGACAGCAACGCATCGGGTTCTTCATCGTCCGTCGAATCGGATTCCTCCTCGGTGGTCTCCTCGACTTCATCCATATTCATATCCATATTGTCAGGGAAGTCGGATAGCAACGCATCGGGTTCTTCATCATTATCATCGTCTTTATACGTCAACATCATTATTTCTTCAATAATCATCTGTCGATCGATAACCTCGGAGTCGGGAAGCGCGGTGCTGAGGATCTTGTCAAGACCAGCCTTGATGTCGGGATCGGGAGTGAGCTCGTTGACCATGAGGTCGTAGGCGGCTTCCAGGTCGAGTTGTAGGTCAGTATCAAGGTCATCGTATTTCATATCAATCACTCCAATGAATCCTCGAGAATCATATTCAATAAGACCATCTCGGACGGGTTGCTGGGATTGGGAACCAAGATATTGATGGATCCTCCATCCCTCCAGACCACTTGTCGAACACCTGGGGTGCTACCTGTGGACAGAACGAGGTTGAGATCGGATGCTCGGGTCATTCGACGTTGCTTAATCATCTGGGCAGTGAAGAGATTCCAACCAGAATTGCCACCAAACTCGGCAGGGAGCAATTGCATCAAAATATAGCCCGATGAACCATCGTCAGCGTCTTGCATGACAACTTTACCTTGGACGGGGGATGTGCCAATGGGGGTGGTATACTCAAGAGCCATACGATTGCTGGCATCAGGGAACTCACGGCTCTGAAGTGTGCCATCGGGTGTTAAGAAATCGGCACGAATACGTTGCATGGAAACAGCTCCCTTAGGGTATCCCATAACTCGCATGAGTGTTGATCCAATGGGGATGCCAATAGGTGTGAGGATGTTAGGGATGTCGCCAGGCAAATAGATTCTCTGAACCCGCGGTGCGTTGGGATCGCCGGGAACGATACCAGAGTATTCCGTGACCGTATCATTAGCATCTTGGAACTCCAATTGCATTGAAAGAATCTGATTGTTGAGTGCGGCGTCATTGACATCCCAAACGGTAACGACTTGGTCAGAGGTGTCCCAATCAAGTTCCTCTCTGGCCAAAATCTCAGTTTCATCATTGGTTCCAATATACTGATCCACAGAGGTGAATACACGAACCTTGTTAGGGAATACCATGCTCCTACCCAGAATCTCTTGTCGAGGAACTGTGGTTGGCGATGATGCGCTAACAACACCGGTATCGCTAATGCTAAAGGCACCGGGTCCGGAAACTCCGCTGTTGGGGATGCCGTAGACGATAATGTCCTGATCCGAAGGAGTCAAACCATAATCTTGAATGATGATAGCGGCCTCTCCCGCGGGCAGGTTTGGATTCATATCGGAGGGGATCATACGTGTGATAGTCTTAAACTCATCAGCCACATTAGGATCGAATCCAATCGCCTGAATCAACTCTTCACGTTCAGTCTTGAACGTGTTTGCCGCTATTGGAGGATCGCTGGCCACCTTCTGCTCAACTTCATTGAAGAGTTTCGTAGTGTCGGTAACGAACAAAGGATTGGCTCGCGACTCCGAACCCGTCATGGTGGAGAGTCGATATTCTCCACTGCCAATTCGAGCCAACTCAAACTTAATGGTTGATGCCTTTCCACCCTTGCTACCAGGTTTGGCAAGAATAAATCGAACACGTTGGGGAATTGATTTGCCCGTGGCTGGGTTGGACCAATCGATCTGGAGACCGGCGACCTTGGTGCCACTATCTCCGACACCTTGGCTTTTGTCATCTCCGGAGAGTGTGTTCTGAAGCTTATCGGCACCAGGCCATCCTGTTAGGGATAGGGAACCGCTGCTATCATTACCATCTACGAGATAGTAGGCAGGTTGCTTGCCATTCTGGAGACCAATAACCATTTGATGATGGGGTGATGGCAATTGTTGTTGGAAATAGGATTCCGAACCCTCACTTGGGCTGGTCATGCTGCGAATAGTCATATCGTCGGCGGGGCCGAAGTCCTTGCCAGGGAACCAAGAATCAAGGACGATGTAGATGGGACCAACTGCAGGATAGAATACTTGGTTATCAGTAGTGGGCATGTTGGGGAATGATGATGCACCCGTCCCTGCGAATCGCGACTCCCATGTGCCTTCGTTGAGTTCTCGAATGGATCGGGATGGTTCGGGGAGGGAATCAATAGCCATAGGCTTGAGCCAAGTAGGTCCACGGGTGGTTCCAATAGGAGCCATGTCTGGACGTATGTTGAGTTTAGAGCCGACTGGTGGTGCGGGTGCAGGAGTGGGGGTCATAATATCTTCCTCGCCAGGGAGTGGCATAGCAATTACTGGATCGGTCATATCGATCTCAATTTCATCAACTACAGGATCTGGTGTGATCACTACTGGTGGTGCAGGGGGTGCAACAGGTGGAGTGGGTGGAGTGGGTGGCGTTGTTGTAGGTGTATTGCCTGTCAAGCCAGCCAGGTTGAATGCGTTGGTGGAACGGACGTCGTTGAGAGCGTCGCCCATATCGTGAGGGGAAGTAGTTCCTGTGTCGCCACCAACTGCTGAAACGGAATTGGTTCCGGTCCAGTTCCAATGAGACTTGGTGAGATTACGTTGGGCACTGCCCGAAGCAAAACCTCCCATGGTGACTGCAGGGGAGAAGTTAAGACTGCCGACTTGGCTGACTGTGTAGTCCTCCATGGCCAACTCGTCAGTAAAACCGATCTGGGTTGCCAACCAATCAGCCATTCTCTCTCCGGCAGGTAACCATGATGGTGATCCGCGAGCGCCACCGACCCGATCGCGGGTCTTGGGGATGAAAAGTTGCTTGTTGAGGTTCTTATCTCCTGTCCCACCGGTGGATCCGGCTGCTGGGGCATAGATGCTAACGTCGAAACCATTGTCTCCAAGTAGTTCGTAGACTGTCTTATTGCTGAATCCGTAGGCTCGTAGGAGATAAGCGGCTACGGCCAGTCTGAGGGGGGTATTCTCCAGCATCGATGCCATGAACGTTTCCTCCATCCGCCTGCTACTTGAACCTGGCTACGGGTAGCCATGGGGTTCAGATACGACGACCCTGCTCACGAAGATCGGCGATGAGCTCCGCCCTTAGGTATGCGTAGACGCGTTCAAACCAATGCAGATGCTTGGCAAAAAAGCGTGTGACTCTGCGAATCTCAACTGAAACCCGTGAGTAGGCATCCAGCGCCAGGACAAAATCGCCAACACCAGAATTAGCCCAAACCAACAAACCCTGATCCGATAGTGAGGAGATAAATTGCTCGTCAATCATAAGTCTCTCAAAAGTCTGACCAGATGAGGATGCCAGGTCGTTATCGCTGGGGACATAGTGGGGATTGAGGGCAATGAAACGTTCAGAGAGTTCCAAGTAACTGTCAATCTGGATATTACTCATCCAATCGATCCATTCTTCGATCTTGCGAGCACAGAACGATGCCCAGACCGGATTGACCGTGGTAACTGTCACTCGTGATCACTCCATAGAAGCAACCCAAACGCGAACCTCGTTGCCATTGCTGTTGTCGCGAGTGGCGTTGGAAACGATATAGCCGGCATCCGCCAGACGCTTGCGAGCGGGGCGATATGAGGATCCATCAACCAAGAGTAGGTTCTGACCTTCTTCATCGGTGAGGCCATGACTGCCAGCATCCTTGATGGTCTGGAAGATCTCATGTTGGTGTCCGCGGAGTAGAGAGGGATCAAGGCTGGAAATAATGTTCTCCATGTGGGTAGGTTCCTCGGGGTTCGGATGGAGCACCTCCCATTCGGGGGACTCCTCCGGCTTGGCGGGTTCTGCTACTGCCGAACTACCAGTAGCACTGCGGCCGTTGGAGAATGACTTAACGCCAGCCTCAGCCATGAGATCATCAACAGAGGGTAGTGTGAATGTTGTAGTGGGGGTCTGAGGTGCCACTTGACCCTTGGTGGGGACGTAGTCGGTAGCAGACTCTGGGGTGGGTAGAGTATCAAACTGCACCTTAGACTTGGATTCGTTTATTTTACGCTCACTGGCCATAGCACTGGCAATCTTGTCGGTATTGAGGTTGAATGCGGGTGCTCCATTGGAATAATCAACACCACCGACGCCCTGAGTGCCTCTATTGAACTTACCTTGGCTGTCTTTGGCAACAACCTCTTCGGGATCAAGTCCGGCTTCCAGAGCCAATTGCTCAATACCTGAGATAATTGACTTGCGTTCGGGCATTAAGTCAATGATGGTATTGCCACCCGACTTCTTTGCCTGCTGTTCAGCCATGGGTTCCAGTGCTGCAGTCCAATCTACACCATCTGTAAATGGATTGCCGCCGATCCGGGAAGTAATCTGACCTTCTAATGACTGGGGCGCTTGGGGTGCTGTTTCAACTGGCTCTCCCCAATCATCATCAAAGTCATCGACCGAATCAGAAGCACCGAGGAACAAGGTTAGATCGCCAGAAGAATCCTGGGAAGCCTTAATCCTATCGAGGAACTCCTTGTCCTCAGATGAGATCTCTTTGCGTCGGTTATTGACGAAGTCGGCTGCACCCTTGACTACTGGGGCGATGTCGCTAACGAACTCAATGATGCCAGCACCTGCGCGGGCGGTAGAGGAATCAGCAATGGATTCGCCCATTCCATATTTGTCGAGAAGATTGACAAGTGGGATGACCAAACGTTCGGAGAGATCGGGATCAAGATTGAACTTGGTGGCGAGGGCGGTGGCATCATCCGTGCCTGTGAGGAGTTCCAATAGGCTCTTGGGGTTGGGTTCACTGGGGGTGCGCGAGGGGGGTCTTTCACCAGAACGGTTTCGATCACGATCCGTGGCCTTTGCGATCGGAGTGGTTTCCGTGGTGGGTGGCGTATTCCTGATCAGGACGTCATCAAAATCGGACATGTGTCACTATGTGCAGGCGTTCCTACTTGAACCTCATTCGTGAACTAGGGTAATATCGATGGGAATGGTCTCGGGAAAGTAGCCTTTCTGTGCAAAAACTTCGATAACTGTGTCATTGATGTCGCTGACAAAATCTTGGGGGTATTCATAAGTCATAACTATGCGAGGGGTTCCGAGTGAATTGCGATTGATGACTGTAATCATCTCAGAACCAGTATTAACGAGATTGGGCCAGCGAACTGCTACTCGATTAGGTTTTCCTTTTGGGATTTTGTTGGGAACAGTCCCTGCGAGGTAATCGTTAATTCCACCAACAATGTTATCCAAAATCAAGCCCCAGGGTTCCTCGCCAAGATACGAGCCACCATTGATTTCATCCACGAGGGTGGTGATGCTGACGCCGGATAAATCCCCTCCTGCTACGGTATCACCCCAGTAATTGCTGATGGAATCGTATAGTTCGTATGGATCCACCGTATGTTTGCCATCAAAGATCTGATTGGTAAGCCAATCTGCTACGTCCTTGCAGACTACTGAAATTGCGAAGTCTGGTAGCGTGGTGACGGTAGGTTCGTAATTCCGAGTCTTGTTGAATTGAAACTCTAACGTCTCTTCATCCCATGGTGCGAAGTCCAAGTCATCCTTGTTGTCCTTTAGCATGCGCTCGTAGTCCTCATTGGGATTGAGCTCCTCCTCATTGGACGTGTAAAAATCGATCCTTAGATCGGTAGAGCCGGGTTCTTGAATAGGAATGAGCAGTTGTTCCCTCAGTTTGCTATATTCTTCAACAGAGGGTGCTTGGGTTTGAGCGTGTGGATTCCATCGCATGAAATAACATCCCCGCCACAGTATATGAACTCACAACAGATTATCGAGACCAATTCTAATGGCTTCTGTCCAGAAGTCCATGGGGCTGTGTTCCGATCCAGGTTCGCCACGCGTGGGTCGTTCTACCTGATCGGCCAACTGCCTAAGAGCACCAGATATGAGATTCTGAACAAATTGCTGTTCGTTGTCAGCGCCGCGGGCGGCCTTGCCGACAAATGTGGCCAATTCGCGGGTTAGGGATCGCATCTCTCTATGTGTGGCACCGGTGCGGGCGGACATAATGGAATACAGGAAGTCGGATTCAATGGCGGAAGCGATGCGGTCTTTGGCTGGCAGATCATCGTTTGAGATAATCGACATCATGCGAACGAATTGGGGGCGTAATTCATCAAGGTCTGGATCGATTCCCATACGCGAGGTAAACTCAAGGAATTGGGCTTCAAGTGCATCGGAACGCTCACGTTCGATCATATCTCGAAATCCCAACAGGGTTTTTCGCATTTCTTTGAGTCTATCGATGTCTAATCCGATCCCAATCACCTCAGTAGGACGGACCGTTACGGAAGTTGAACTCGGAAAGGAAGTGATCATCCAGAACCCGCTTGGCGTTGAAAGGGGCAGGTGCTGGTGTGGATTCCGCAGCACTGGTGGCCTTGGTCTCAGCACGCTTGATAGCACGTTCAGCCTCTTTGATATTGGATTCCATCTCCTGGATTCGGATGTTGAGTGAATCTAATTTGGTCTTGTAGTGGCGATCGGTAGCCATCCATCCGACTAATGCTCCCAGACCAATACCAATGGTTCCGGCCATGACTGGTGAGACCGTGACACCAAGAACGGTGCCTGTGGGCTTGGCAGCGGCAGCAACCTCGCCACCTTCTGCGGCAGAGGTTTTGGTAGCAGGTGCCGAAGTAGATTCGGTAGCAAACCCACGACGTTCCATCTCGGAATGTAGGGATTGTAGATCAGAACGGAAACGATCGTATTCGTCACTACCCTCTAATGGGGTGCGAACCATGCTGTGCATGACATCCATCAACTCGTCGTTATCCATCTCAGAAAGCTTGAGGGAGCGACGAACCGAAATGGTCTCGGCGTCGAAGACACGGTGTGTGTCGATAGGTTTGACGGGTGTGTCATGATCCAAAAGGTGGCTAAGATCTGGGACGTCAGAGGGTTCAGAGATAACGCAATCAGTAATTTTGCGGAATCCTCGAATGCCTGATCCGCGCTCGCCCAAGAGGTATTTTCCAGGTCCTGTCATCTCAGCGATTCGGACAAGGTCATCGAAGTCAATCGGATTATCCGAAACAAAAACGTCCGAAGTTCCGGACTTTGCGACACCTTTCTGGTATCGTCTAATGAAATATGCGCGCTCACCCATGACTCATCTATGGTTGGTTCAGCTACCTAAACCATCGTTTCGGATAAATTACCGGATGTCCCTCCGATTGATCGTGGAGAAGTTGGGATCCATGAGTATCCGGAACGACTACTCAAAGGTCATCCTCGTCAAAGTCTCCGCCACCGAGGATACCATCGCAATTTTCTGGTTCGTCAGGTATTGGTATCTCACAGACAGGATCTTCCCAGTCGTCGTCAGAGGGAACTAGTCCTTCGGCTTTAGCCATCATGGCTGCGATGGCAGGATCGTGTTCGGGGGCTTCGTCCGTCTCAAAGTCTTCCATAGTGATGTGACCCTTCTCAACGGCTCCAACGGCTACACAGGAATTGCACTCATAGGTTTTCTTCTTCTTGGGGACAAAACCATCCTCAAACTTATCTTGGAGTTCTTGAATTGAATAGTCTTGGCGAAGTCCACGCGATCCTTTGGTCAACCTACGCGCTTCATTATCCCACTCTTTGGCTAAGTCATACAGATCTGGGTATTTTTTCCAAAGACTATGCCACGAGTCCATGGGTTGCTTGATGCAATGATAGCACCCTAAACGATTGAAATCCTGGTAGAGGACGTTGACGATGCTTAGTTTGTCAAGATATTCAAAACAATCATCCTCTGACCATCCCCAATCAACCAAAGGGTATCGATTCTTCATAGTGCCCGATTTGGGGTTGTTGGTGGCTCTGTGGCTCTCATCGGCCGCAATGCCCACATAGACTACATCAGCGTCCTTGGTGGCTCGCTGGATCGGCTTAACTTTGGAATCTCGTGCGTGATAACAAGGATAGGCTTGGAATGGTGCGGCGCGATATTGACCTTCGTATTTTCCACGAACCATCTTGCCGTAGAAATTGTCATTCCAAGTCTTGACCGGTTTGAGACGTTCAATGGTGAGATTCCAGTGAGCATGGTTATCATCCAAGTATTTTTGGACTTCATCTAAGTAGGCATACAATTCAGGAAACTCAAACTCGGTGTCTGCAAAAATGACTCTTTTGACTGGGTATTGAACTGGATCATTGATCTCAAGCATTCGAATTAGCATAGCCGTTGAGTCTTTTCCACCGCTGAAACAGACCACTCCGATGCGATCGGCTCCGGTTCGTTCAACTGTTTCCTTCTTGGCCATGTTATACCCTGGGGTTTCCACCTATTTAGGCGATCCGGTCTATTTGCACGAAGGGCACTTAGTTTCGCCCTCCACACAGTCCTCTAAACGCACATCAAACGTGCCGCAAACGGTGCAGGTGTTGAAGTCTTCATAGGAACCCATCCTCAGATCGATAGGGATGCTGATGCCTTCGGAATCATAATGTCTTTTTCCGCAATGGTGTGTGTCATCGTGCCAGGCACTGATAACCTTGACCTTTGACCAATCAATGTCATCCCAGGATCCTCCTGAAACAGCTAAAGCATCATCAAGACAAGGTTGGCAAGCCGTAATTGGTCTCCACCTCTTAGCACACTCTGGGCCGACACCGAGTAGGCGCGACTTCTTGGCTCGTAGGTGTGATCCACAGTATCGACAATTGTCGTGTTCCATGATGTTCCGTAAGTCCCATGCTATATGAAGCCTTCACATGAGCATGGTGAGGACAAGAGTGCTGCTAAATGCCGCGATTAGGGAAGTTAATGTTCTCATCAACTCCATCTTACGATTATGGCGATCCAGCCAACGTTCAAAACTACCCCTATCTGACATCAAATCACGACCATAGTGTGGCGATATTCTCATAGACGGTATCGATGTCATCTGGATTCATGGTTTCCAATGATTCAATGGTGGCCATCAATTGACGCATTTTAAGATCCTTAATGCCATCAAAAATCTCACGATCCTGGGCACGTTCACGGTATCCCTTTTGCTCAAGGTATCTTTCAAGAGAAAGGAGATCTAATCTCCAACGGATTCCTCCTTTGCGTTCCCTGGATTGAGCGTGGCGAAACATAGGTCTGTTTCTTAGGATGCCAACAACCTCGCGTGAAGTGTATCTTCTCGGCTTGAGATCTATCATGTGGGTGCTGATCTGTGTAGAATATCCATAGCCCTCGTTGATGAGGAGATACTCAACAATATCAAGAACTAAAGTCTCTGCTTGAGGTAGAGGGGTGTTGTCAGCCATATCGGTCACCGTGGGATTATTCTTCCTCGGTGACAGCTTCCTCTTCTTCAACCGATGCCATACCAAGTGCGCCCCTAACAAGGTTTTCCTTGGCTTCGTCGTAATCTGACTTTGCTTGCGTGAGTGCTTCTGAGGAATCGACACCATCATCAAGGAGCATCTGACGACGTTCACGGATGAAATCCTTGCGTTGTCGCTCAAAATCCATAAGAGCCAGGATCGCCTGATTCTCGGGAGCTAATTCACCCATGTTGGGTGGTGAGTCAAACAATGAGTTGATCTCGCGTCGTAGCAGATCGGCATCGGGTAGTGAGATAGCGTTGAACTCCTCGAGATCGTCGTCAAGAACCTGTCCTCTGACACCAATTCTTTCAATCCATTGGTCGGCAAACTCTCGGGTGACATACATCCCGACTCTTTCCCAGTATCGTGTTTCTTCGGCGAGTGCTGTTTCGGTCATGAGTGTTGGTAGGTTGGAGACCTACTTCAAACTGCCGTGATGAATGATACTTGGCGATCCTCACGGAAAGCATCCATCACTTGTTGCTTGGTGCCAACTGTTTCACCTTCAACGAGGAACTGGTGGGTATCCCAAAGGGCATCAATTAACATTGATAGCGACTCCAATGCTTGCGGATGTTCCATTAAGCATCGCCCCAGCAAACCCACGGTCCGCAAGTGGCGGGATTACCATCGGTATCGGTCTTGACACCAAATATGCGACTGGTGGTCATCCCTGCAGCGGCACGAGTGGAATCGCTGATGAAACGACCTGGACACTCAAGGGGTCCATTGTCGTCGACCCAAGGATCAGTTCCGAACTCTGCACGCAAGGCGAACTGCTGGGCAGGAAGCATGGGCGCGGGAGCTAGGCACACCGATCGCGTCCGACGATCGAAACGATATGTGCCAATCATGACGTGCAGACCGGTGCCTGACGAGGATATGCGGTAATGAACGTGGGAGGGTCCGAAACGACGAGCCAATTCGGCGAGAGCAAGAATGACTAACTGATCATCGGGAGCACGGTCATCCCAATCAAAGGTGAGTCCCGTCATGTGTGGTGGTCGGTCAACCGCCTATTTCAAACCATCACAGACTGGCTACAATAACGAGTGCTACTGCCCCAAGACCAACAGGGATCGCCCAACCAGGTAATCCGGACTCTGTGGCAGATCCGCCGCCAGACAAAGGATCAACAGGTGTGATCATGGGACCGCCTCCGCCACCAGTAGTGCAATCTCTTTCCTCAGTCTGGAGTAGATCAGGACAGGCTTCACCATCGTTTTCTGGTTGGCGAGTAATCTCACGCGTGCGCGTGCGGGTTTCCTTTCCATCAACGCAAGCAGCCCATTCTGACCACTCACTCCAATCGGAGACCACGCAGGCCACCGCATTGGTGACTGTGCAGGATCTCTCCTGGCTGTCCGAAAGTGACCAATCGCATCTACCGCCGTTCTCGGCAGGGGTAGTTACGGTTCGAGTGCGTGTGCGGGTTTGCTTGCCGCTGACGCAATCGGAGTAGGAAGACCACGATGTCCAATTTGAAAGTTCACAGTCTTTGGGCTTGTATTCCTCGTATTGGTCACCAACGTGGTTAGAAGCCTCTGATTGGGCTGCAGACTTGGTAGCGTAATATGTGGTAGACTTGACAGAACCAGTTTGGCAATTGTAGGTAGTTAGGCGCCAAGGCTTAGAAACGCCTCCGACAGTATAGTCAGGTTTGTTATGAATCGCCCATGCGCCGCTACCGGTGCTGGTGTTGCCTTGGTTAAGGGCTGGAGCGCCGATGCAACCACCGGTTGCGTGAGACTCCCATGAGTAGACTGCAGCACTGCCTCCGCCACTTGCGAGTGATGTGAATAAAGGATTCTGAAGTGTGGTAGCCGATCCAGCGGAAGCCTTGCCTGATGTGAGGAACATGTATTTCTTATACGAATTGCAGGCGGCCTTGGAATAATTAGTGAACTCGCCTCTTTCCTTCATAACAAACACGACGTTGTCATAGGCGGTGGTGTTATTGCTGGTATTTTTGTATCGGTAGCGAACTGCCCAACGATAGGTCTTGCCCAGATTTTGTCCCGCGTGCATGGTGTTGTCGTTAGTGGTGTCGGGACTGGCGATCTGAACTATTTTGAGAACCTGATCTATCTGGTAGCTTGATCCGCTCCAGTAACAATTGTTGTAGAAACTAGTGAACTTGCTCTTGACCCAACTGCCGTAATTCCCGACAGAATTGATCGATCCCTCTGATTTGCGAACCAGATTTTCAGCGGCATAGCCGAGTCTATCAAATGAACCGTGACCGAAGGACATGGGTGATCCTGGTTGGAACGACTACCTAAAGTCGCTCTTATACGCCACGCTTTCGCATTTTGGTGGCAGCTATTCCGCCGATGATGATAATGCCTCCAACAACGGCGAGCTTAGTGGATAAACCGGATTTGGCATCACCGACCTTGGTAACATCAGTTGCTGTTGCCGTGACTTCTGTATCGTCATCCGATCCGTCGTCGGTATCTCCGGCGCCAGTATCGCCATCGGTGCCAGTAGGCTCGACGGTTAGTGGGTTGGTGAAATTGATGTAATAGGTGCTATCCTCTCCGGGGTAGACTTGCTCGACTCCACCAATCTTGACGATGGTCTTGTCATTGGTTCCATCACGACGGATGGAATCTCCAGCACCAAGGGTTGCCTTAATCTTGGAGGGGCCGGCTCCAGGTCCGCTGATGTGAACATCGACCTGTCGCTCAGGGGCTACAACAAAATGAAATCCCTTGTCTGGCTTGCCGAGTAGGGTGTTCTCGGGCGTGATTCCGAGATCGGTAATGGAAAACTTATCGAAGTAATCTTGGCCGGGATAATCCATCACGGCGGTCAAGTCGGGTTCGGCAGCGCGAACGTTGGTGGTTACGGCGTCCCAGGTGCTGTGTCCAAAGAGCATGAGTGTTCCTCTGGTGCACGACTACCTAAACCTCACGCCTATTCATGACAATGCTGAGACTGATCCCGAGGGCTTCAGCCAATTCCTTTATGGTTGCCTGGTTGCGGCGAATGTTGTCATCCTTGCGCTGCTCGTTAGCAGCAATAACCTCTTGGGACGCACTACTATCCGGTTGTTCCATGGGTGGAGTGAGATCGGTGACGATCTCGTAGATGCTGTATTGGATACGATCGCCAACGACTCGAGCAGTGTATTCAAAATAGCCGGGCGTCATGGTTAGGATGAGGTGCCATGGGTCCTCGGAACCTTCCCATAACTCATAATCAAACCTGAAGTCCTGAATCATTGTGACGAGCCTGTCCTTGTATTTGATGGGCTCACTTAGAATCTCCACCAGCTTATCTCTCGGTATGCCCTCTAAATCTCCGAAGTATTCAATCATGTCCTTGCGAACATCCGGATCTTGAAGAAAACCGTCAATGAAACCGGGCCAGAAACGAGGCCGTGAAGCGAGTTCTAACCATTCATCCTCATCCCAATCTCCATCATCGGAAAACTGATTTGGGCTAGCTATCTTGTTGTATGCGAAATTGATTAACGCCATTAGGACTCACCTCCTGGTGGGTCATCGGACTGCCAAGCCCAGACTGCCAGACGCGTCAGCAGACTGGAGTTGCCAAAGATGCGGCCAAAGACCATTCGGACAAAGGCTAATAGCAAGATGCCTTGGATGACAATAATCGTGGTTAGGATCGCTAACCAGATAACGAGTGTGCCTTCTGCCATGTGGTGAAATGGTGCGGCCAACTACTTGAAACGGCGGTTGATGAGCGCCCAGAGTGGATCGATAACTCCGTATCGTTCACGCATATCCTCCCAAGACCAGATACAGAGTTGGGACATCCCGTGGTCATCCGGACGGAATGTTTGCCAGGTGATACCCGGACAGGAGTCCAACATCCACTCCATAATCTCCCATTCTCCCATAACGTCCCCGTCGGCTATGTAGGGCATGGCGCTCAATGCTACCCATGCCTGCGCCTGGGTCATGGGTTCGTTGGCAGCGGCCATCTCAAGAAAACTCATGATCTCAGCGTTGCTATTCTGGGGCAGGAGGGGGTCCAGATAACCAGCTCGACTCTTGTTCAAATTGTCAAAGGCATCCTCAAGATCGTCCTGGTTCAAGCATTGGTGAGCCCAAGTCTCAAAATCGATGCCATACTTGTTGAGATCTTCCAGCATCGGTTTAACGAGGTGGTGAAAACCTTCGTAATCACCATAGACCCCAGCCCAGATGGTGTGGGGCAACATGTTGTTCACTATGGATTCCTCCGCAAGTTGATGAGCGCCCTCAAAGGATCTTTCCCAGATCCTAAATGTTCCAACAAATCCTGTCTGGTCCATATCTGCAGGACTATTTTTGAGTATTCGCCGGGTTGTTGGATGTTCCAGAATGTTTCATTGGTTTCTTCAAGGACGCTGTTGAGTATCTCGTAAGCTCCGACCTCCGCAACATCGTAATCGTCGAGCAGGCCAAGCAATCGGATGATCTCAGATTCGGTGGGTTCGACCTCCCCTACCAGCCTAAGCATGTCGAGCTCTTGAGTTTTGTCGGGTGGGTTGCCGGTAATGCCCTCAAACCATGACTCATATTCCTCGTATTTTTCTTCGCGCCAACCGATCTCCTGGCAAACGCGATTGAAATAGGCAAGAGCATCGTCTTCAGCCTTGACGATAAGTGGGATCATATTCTCGCGGTATGCGGGCTCTTGCATGAACTCATATTCCTCCCCAAAAACGTAGTGGCGAGTGGCTGCAAGGCCGGGCATGGTATTGACTACTGTGGCCGTCTACTTCATGATTCCTGTCCGGGCGGGGCTCTGAGTCCGGTATCTGGATGCCAAATACGGCGGCTTAAGGAACTAAGACGATCCAAACCTTTGGGCTCAAAGGGCATACGGTGAATACCAACAAGGTGGGTGCTGGTATCGCTGCAGAGGGATTGGTATCTGTTGAGGTAAGGTTGTTGCATATCAAACTCAGCTTTCAGCAGAGCAACGGCAGGATTGTCAACCTGTGCCCAGTGTTCGGCACCAACGTCTGGAACGATCTGGTTGACTACCAGACCCGCTACGGGGATATTGATAGCAGATCCTAACCAATTAACGGTGCGAGCACATTCAGAAAAACCAGCCTCAGTAGGAATTGATACCAGATACACACCTACGCGATCGGTTTTGCGAAGATG
>PDMW01016795.1_pt1 | contig 58288 bp, 60 predicted proteins | sample 1515511 | NCBI WGS metagenome assembly PDMW01 (sample SAMN07343023, study PRJNA328102) | Marine metagenome, whole genome shotgun sequencing project. | biome: marine; feature: bay; material: water; isolation source: viruses from water sample < 0.22 micron filtered, nuclease treated, low... ... | reverse complement strand
ACTATAGAGGATAATACAACTCCCTAATAAGATAGTTATATATTCTACGGAGTTGAATCTTACCATAGATAGAGATAGTAAACCTCTGACCTTTGTACCTCTGTTTGATACTTAACCTGTCAATGAATCCCTCTTCCAATAACTTCTTATGTTCTCTGTAGATAGGATACTGATTAGAATAGTTTAACATCCAATCCATCCTATGACATACATCTATTACATCAGGTAACTTATAAAAAGTGTGTTCATCCTCTGACTCAGACTCTACAATAGCACAGGCTAAGAATACATAAATAGTTCTTGGAGCAAAGTCATTGTCTAAAGATTTAAGGTACTTGTTAACTGCTTTATGATGGCTGAATAACTCTACTAGTTTCTTGGCTACTTTCATTGTGTGTTGGTTTGTTCGGCTAATGTATTATTTTGTTTTATGAGTTGGGCAAAGATTTACATCTCAGCATTACTCCGTTTAAATAAAGAGGAGGAAATTTTCACAAACAGGTTTCATACTGCTACAAAAAATAAGATTTCCCTTCTATATTGAAACTTATGGTAACTTTTCTGTTGTAATATGTTACCGAGATAGAACGTAACGTATTGATAGTCAGTATATATGGACTGATTAACCATATTCCTGATAGAACTTTTCAAAATCCAAAATGCCATTTCTTGAGGTACTCGGTTGCCATTTTTCGTTTCTCTTTTGGTTGGTCAGGGTGTCATATATAGTGTGAACATCACCCTCCCATCTACAACAAAAATTTTTTTATACTCCTGAGCAATTTTAAGCCATGTACAATAGATTTTAAATAGTGCCTAGACATGTTATATATGTCTTAAATTTACAGCACCTTAAAACGATCAAAACCTCATCTCGGAAATATATAATATATTAGTTTAATATAATATACTAGTATACTATATATATTATATATAATACTAGTATAATATATACTATGCAAATAAATCGCTAGCCAAATTGGCTATCAGAATACATGACCGCTAGACAAAATGGCTAACGGTTAATAACAAGGTTAATAAGTCAGTCATTGAACCATAGTAAAGAGGCATGATTATTTATAAATTGTGGTTATGCAAATGATTGGACAAACGGTAGTGGTTAGAGTTGATAAAAAGTATCAAGATGAAGTTGACTTAGGCAATGGCAATAAGTTATATCTTGATGTTACTTACACACCTGAACAACATGTTACAATAAAGGGAGAGGTCGTGGCGATCCCAAACAATAAATGGTGTAGAACAACTGACGGAACCTCTGTTAGAAATGATCTATATGTTGGAGACCTGGTATACTTTAATTATCTAACTGTAGATCCTACCAACCTAATAGAAGGTGAGGAAAACTTGTACACTGTAGATTTAGAAATGATTTTCTGTTTTGTGAGAGATGGAAGAATTACTGCTACCGCTAATCATGCGCTAATTAAACCAAGAGAGAATATAGAGAAGAAAGGTAGTATATATCTTTCCACCCCAAAATTAAGTAAGAACATGGGATATGTGGAGTACTTGAGTACCCCCAAAAAAAATTTCGAAAAAACAGGTCTATTACCAGGAGATGAAGTCTGGTTCCAGGAGATGTACGCTTTTGAAAATGAAATAGAGGATAAGAAGTATTATGTAATGCATCAGACGGTGATTGAGGGGAAAATCTATTCAGATGGAGGGACCGTATAAAATACCTGATTGTATCTTTGAACACGCAAAACTATATGTAGACACACGAGTAATGGCAAATAGAGACCACTATAAAAAACTTTATTGGAAATCTAGATCATACCAATACAAACACCCCATACTATTTGATGAACCTGTAGACAACAATTTCTACACAGATTTTAAAGGAATCTTAGCAGAATTGATAGTAAGGCATAACTTTGATTTAAAAGGTGTGAACTATTTAACTAGCGCATTTGTTAAAGAAAAAGGTGTTTCAGACCCTGACTTGACAGTAGATGGTAAAAGAATTGATGTCAAAGGATGTGAAAGATCATTAAAGGTTAACTCGTTTACGATACACAAATTAGATGTGGACTATATACTTTTTGTCTTATTTTTAAAAAACCGCCATTATGTTTTATTGAATTTTAAAAAGGATGATATATTAAGTTGGCCCCAAATTACGGTAAATGAAAGAAATAAATATTATGAATTTAAAGTAGATAAAAGGCAATGGCGCTATCAAACATCGGAAGAATGTCAAGAAACCTAGAAGTAATAAAACAAATAACGGACAGAATTGTAGAATTAAAAAAACAAAAAATGTCTGCTGAATTAAAGTTGGAGATACAAAAACTTCAACAAGCATTGAATGATATTTAAAATAAAAATAAAACCAGTAGATAAAAAAGAAAACTCTTATATGGAAGATTTCTATACTGACGATATCCATTGGACAATGGAACAGTATGCAAGAAACAGAAAACCTTTCATGTGGGAACTAATAGACTATAAAGAAAAACACTAATATTAAAAACTAAAATTATGAAACATGATCATCACCCTTTTGAAAATCAAATTTTTAATCACTTCAGATCTGAAGAAAAAGAAATTCACAAGAGTATTCACAAACTAGTGCAGTATAATTATAAAGTTATAGATCTGCAAAATCAAGTTATTGACAAGACTAATATAGAAGATCTTGATAAGCGAACTAGTTTTGACTACAAGAGGACACCGAAGAGGCCATATGAAAAAACACACTAAAGTTTATCTAGAACATTTTAATTTAGATAAATCGGATTGGATTGGTTGTGAAGTTTGCAACAACACTGCTGTAGACATACATCACATAAATGCAAGAGGTATGGGAGGTTCTAAAGATTCAGATGAAATAATAAATCTTATGGCGTTATGTAGAGAATGTCATAACTATTTTGGAGATAAGAAAAAATTTAAGAAAATGCTATTTATAATGCATATAGTAAAGATGGATGAGTATGAAAAACTAAATGTTTTCTATTAAATCTTCTATTTTATTTACTATCATAATTTTTAAACCATAAGTATCAGGTGAGTTAGCAGCATCTATATTAGATAATACATCTAATAGTAACTCTATTTTTCTCATATTAATAACATCGTTTGTGTTACTGTCTGTCAATATTAATGGTTCTGGCATATTACTTTCTTTTTATTTTTTTAATCTTTCCGTTATGTGTTCTTGCAAATGTATAATCATTTGTTTGTCTGATTATAGTTCCTGAGTAGGTTTTACCTCCCCACTTCCATGATACTTTTTTTGCCATGATTAATATCTCATTTTCTTAATTGAACCTGTAGGCTTTAACCTTACTTTCTTTTTTTTCTTTTTTTCTTTTTTTATAGATCCTCCGTAACTTGCCATAATTTTATTTTTTTGCGTTTTCTATTTCTAATTCTTTAACTGTCTTTCTGAGTTCTTCTACTTCTTTTTGTAAATAACTAATTCTTAAATCTTGCTTAGCATCATCAGGTAACGCACCCATTTCACCTCTCGGCCACTTTATTCTAAATTCTTCATTCAGAGCAACAGCGTCATGCATTCTTACTACATCTAATTGTAATTGAGAAATTTCAGCAGTTAATGTAAACCAAACTCCTGCTAAAGATACTATTCCAAACACAATACCTACTAAAGATTTGACGTCTAATTGTACTTTAGATTTATCATCTAAACTTAATTCTTTTTCTTCCATTACAACCGAATATTTACTCCTGCTTTTAAAGCAGATATTCTTCTGTCCCAGAATTTTGTTATTTCATATTCAGTAAAGACACCTACTTTTTTCCATAATTTTAAACCAAAGTTTATACCTATATTGTAATCAATCCATTTTTCATTCATACCGTCTGATTTTAAAAATCCAGCATAAGAAAACTGTTCGTCCCCAATAACATGTTTATGAATGCCAGGCATTACAGATGCCCAAGAATGAATCCAGAATGTTGGTCTGTAATAATAAAAATCACTACCTACAATAAAACTTAAAGTTCCTAGGTCACCAATTTTATCTAATTCTGTTCTATTATAATCATTTACAATATCACCATAAATATTTTTTCTAAAATCTAAATCTGTATCTGCTATTCTTTCTCCATCTTCATTAGACCACCACCAATCAAAATTATCTAACTGTCCATCGTTATTATAGTCAATACCATAATAGTAATCTTGATATCCATACTCATATGCTAAATCCCACCATGGAAGATCTTCTAAGTAAGATTCAATTGGTGAGAATCCATAAGGTCTATGATGTCTTAGGGTTGCGCCTGCTGAAATAGACAGTCTATTATTTATTGGAAACCTAAGTCTAATGTCTGCTGATTTATATTTAAGATCTATTTTTTTATTATCTAAAAATTCACCTTTAACACTCCAGTATTTAGAAATATATCTAATTAAATATTTTTGGTTTTTAAAATTTCTACTCATGAGCCTACCTTTATCTATTTGTACAAGATATTCTAAACCTTTAACTGGAGAATAGTTAGAATTTAAAGATACTGGTTCTTCTCCTGTGTAAAATTCTCCTTGTTTTTTTTCATATCCTAATCTAGATATCTTTCTTATACCAAAAGAATATTGATAATCTGTTGCCCATACAGGCGTTATGTCTTGAACCTCACCAGCCTGTGTTACAAAATATGCTGGAGGTGCTTTAAAACCATTTTCTTGGGAATATGAAGTGTATACAGTGGCATACTTAAACATTCCTTTGTAAGCCTTTTTTAAAAATTGTCCATTAACTTGTGTAGTAACAAACAATAAAACAAGAATTATAATTTTTTTCATTAGTTATTTTTTTTTAGTTTACCTCCATTAACTTCTAATCTAGAAATATCTTTACTTTCAAACTTATTATTAGGTTTTGTAGGTTTACTAGGGTTATTATTATTGTTGTTATTGTTATTATTTGGTCTTACATAAACATTTTGATTGTTATTATAATAAGATCTATAGTTCCATTCATTATAATAAGGTCTATAGTTATTACCATAGTTTATTATTTTGTAAACCACATTAGGTCTAATCATGTTTATAGGAAGTTTTAATGTGTCACCTTGTTCAGTAACCGCTAAAACATGTGTGATTAATATCTTAGGCTGTTTTTCTGCAACTGCACATCCTGTTAAAAATAAAAGTAATAACAAATATTTTTTCATATTAAAATTTTGATTCAATAACCTTATCGATTATTCTTTGTATTTCTTTTATATCAACATCTAATTCAAAAAGTATATTGGCTTCCCATTTTTTTACAAGAACACCATTATCATAAATAATTATAGTTGGAACAACAGATATATTTTCTGTTGTCATTACTGCTGAGTTTTTTTCTATATCAACAGTGTGTTTGTTTACACTACTTAATTTTTTCCAATCTTTTAGTTCTTTATCTTTTACAAAACTAGCGGTAAAACATACTACAGATAATTCATCTTTATATTCTTGACCAAAACACATATTAAATGATAAAATAAATAATAATGTGATTAGGAATTTTTTCATTTTATTTAGTGCTTATTTGATAAAGTCTCTCTTCCATTTTTTCAAGTTGGGCTTGTATTAATTTAACATTCTCATCAATGGCTTTAATTTGGTTTCTCACCATTTTATCTTTTATGTCAAACTCCACACGAGAAATTTTTGGTTCAGGAAGTTCAGCCTTATCTAGTTTACCATCAATTTGTGCTTGAAGAGAAAACCAAAAACCTACCATAGTAAAGATAAGTATACTTGCGCCTGCCATTGTTTTAACAGATAGCGTAAATTGTGTTTCTTCAGAAAGTTGTTTTGCCATTTACTATTGATTTACAATTGCAAGTATCAATAGTCATTAAGCCACACTCACAAGGATTATTTTCTTTTTTCATTTTACCAAGTTTTACAGGCCCAATATCTTGCTTTCCATCTAGGTCCAGGATTAGAACAATTGTGTCTAGCCCTAAAAGATTTTCTGCGCCCAGGAATGTGTTTTTTTATTTTCATGTTAGGATCACCAAAATGCACAACAGTAATTTTACCGTTAGGCTTTTTAACGTAAACCTTGCTTTTTTTAGCAGGTCTTTCAGACTTCATGATTTTATTAAGTGTGACCTTTTTTCCCTGGTATTCAGCCATTTTTTTAATTTGAGTAAATATAAGTTATGACTAAAAAAGTATCTATAAAATTTAATACTCGATATTCGGTAGTAAAACTGAATTATAAATATTTATAATCATTCTTTTTAATTAGCATATTTTCGCTTAAAACAAACAACATGTCTTTAACTGATATCTTCAATAAGGAGGATTTTAATAAAATGATATTTAATCCTTTCAGTATCAAGGGTTCAATAAAAAAAAAGTATCCAAAATTAAAAATGTTTAAAACTTTTGAAAGTGCTAATGATAGTATGATTAAATATGTTTTATATATGTATGATCAGAACACTCCATTAAAAGAACAATTTCCAGAATTAAAAATTAGAAAAGAGCAGGCTGCTATATTGTCTGGGTTTAGTTTAATAAAAGACAATGAAAAATTACACGATGTGTTTTTCTTTTTGTCAGATCAATTAGTTGATATGGTTGATGAGTTTTTAAGAAAACAAAATAATAGAATATGGTCTATGATTGTTTCTAATGAACAAACTTTTTTTGAATATCAAACTAAGTTGTTAAGTCCAGTTGAGGGTGACCGAGATAAAGACATATTACAGGCTTTGCAAATAAAGTCTAAGATAATGGATGACTTGAACACAATCAATGACAGGTTGGATTCATATTACATGAAACTATATGGAGAAGACCAAGAGTTACTTAAAGTAATTAAAGCAGATAAAAGATTAACTCCAGAATTCATTGCTAATTTATGAAAGTAGATATACAAGGTGTAGAATTTGAATTGCCGCCTAAAGGAAAAGTATATAATGTAATTACAAAAAAAATAGAGAAGCGTCCTATTATAACCAGTTCTTCAAAAAAAGAAGATCAAGTCTGGATTAGGACTACACTCCCTGAAGGTTATAACTATAAGAGAAAAGAAGAGTTAGTAAGACAGGCAGAAGATAAAGATTATTTTGATGTAGAGTTAGAAAACTTTAGATCACAGGAATGGGACAGAAGATTAAATGGTGTTTGGTTTATGAACAACGGTGTTGCTACCTACTTAACAGGTATGCATTATTTGTTTTTAAACTGGTGGAAGATTGATATAGGGTATCCAAGTTTTAGAAAAACAGATCAAGATTATTTTTATTTTTTACAGGCATGTGTTGACAATCCTAACTGCCTAGGAATGATAGAGTTAACTAAACGTAGGCAAGGTAAAACAGTTAGAGCAGGAGTGTTTATGTATGACTTAATATCTAGATCTAAAAATAAAAATGGTGGGATTCAATCTAAAACAGCAATGGATGCAAAAAATAATGTATTCCAAAAAAACATAGTTGGTCCTTTTAAAAAGTTACCAGATTTTTTTAGACCTGTATACGATCAATCAAAAGGGGTCACCCCAACATCAGAGTTAAGATTTTATAGAACAACAAAAAGAGGAAGTAAGTCTTTAGAGGACTTAGGTAAACCAGAACTAGAAAGTCAGATTGACTGGAAAAGTTCAGATAAATACGCATATGATGGAACAAAATTACACAGATACCTTGGTGACGAGGTTGGAAAAACTATGGAAGTGGATGTCTGGGAAAGGCACAATGTTGTTAGATTCTGTTCAGAATTGGATGGACAATATATTGGAAAATTACTTTATACAACCACTGTGGAAGAAATGGAATCAGGTGGAGAGTCTTTCAAAAGACTTTGGGATGCAAGTGATCAAGAAAATAGAAATATACATGGCAGGACCGCCAGTGGGTTATATAGATTTTTTACACCTTCTTACAAAACCCTTTTCTTTGATAAGTACGGTATCGCTGATGAAGATCGTGCTAAACAATATTATTTGGATGACCGTAAATCTCTTGCTGATGATGACAGGGCCTTGTCTAATATTATTCGCAGGAATCCGTTCACTATACAAGAAGCATTTAGAATAGATGGTGAGCGTTCTTTGTTTAATTCTATGAAGTTAAATGATAGGATTGATAGATTATCATGGGTAGATAATGCATATACTAGAGGAAACTTTGAATGGGTTGGAGATAGGGATACAGGCTATGTAGATTTTAAACCTATGGCTAATGGAAGATTTAAAGTAGCATATATATTTGATAATAAAGACGATGCAAACAGAGTAATAAAAAGGTCAAATAATGTTTACCCAACAAGAAAAGTTGAGTACGTTATGGGTTGTGATCCTTACGATCATGATAGTACTGTAGACCAAAGAAGATCTGATGGTGCCTTCTATGTATATCAAAAGCAGAATCCAATAGCAAATTTTTACGATAGTTCATTTATTGTTCAATACATTTACCGACCAAGTACAGCACGACAATTTTATGAAGATGTATTGAAGTGTTGTCATTATTATTCTTGTCAAGTTTTATTCGAGGATAATAAAATAGGAATTAAAAATTATTTTGAAGACAGAGGTTACGCTAGTTTTTTGATGTATCTACCTGGGGCTAATAAACCTGGAATGAGTGGATCTGTAAAAACACATCAACAAATAGCAGAGGTGACAGAGGATTATATAGAAACTAATATAGATAAAGTATATTTTAAAAGCCTACTTAAAGATTGGTTAGAATTTGATATATCTAAAACAACAAAGTTTGATGCTGCAATGGCTGCTGGTTATACGCTTATTGCAGATAAAAATATTTTATATAAAAATGAAATGGCTAAAAACAAAACTATAGATGCCAAAAGTTTATTTAAGAAATATAGAGTAAGATGATTATACAGAACAATAAGTCAGCCTACCCTAACCATCTGATAGATCCATCTGAAAAGAATTTATCATGGTGTTTAGCGTATGCCAAAGCAGCGTGGACTGACTATAACAACCACAACACACAATCTTTTCATAACAATAGAGGTAATTATGTTAGGATAAAAGACTACGCCCAAGGATCCCAATCAATAAATAAATATAAAAGTTTACTTAATGTAAGTGAAAATGAAAATGAAACTTGGTTGGCTATTGATTGGTCTGTTATTCCTATTGTTCCAAAATTTAGAAGAATTGCTTTAGGTAAACTAAGCAAAACAGAATATAATATTTCTGCTACTCCAATAGATTCTTTAGCCCAATCAGAAACAGAACAATATTATTCTAAGACTAAGGCTAAAATGGATTTAAGAAATGTAGCCAAAGAAACTATTCCTGGTATAGAAACATTTAGTCCTCTAAAACAAGAAGCAAACGAGCCTGATAATGATGAAGAACTAGACTTACATATGGCTTACACATATAAGCATAATGCGTCTATAGAAATGGAACAAGGAATAAATTTAGTTTTCCAAACTAATCAAATGGCTGAACAAAGAAAAGGTGTTTTAGAAGATTTGTTTGATTATGGAGTTTCTGGATATAAAGAATATATAGATAGTAATGGTGCTGTAAAAATCAGAAAGGTAAATCCTTCTAACTTATTAGTAAGTCATTGTAATAAAAGAGATTTTTCTGACAAAGTACATGTAGGTGAGGTAACTGAAATGTCTATATCTGATTTAAAACAAAGAGCAGGAGAACAATTTAGCGAAAAAGAATATCAAGATATTGCTGAAAAATATTCAGGATCTAAAGGAAGTGCAAAAATGTATCCTTCTAATAGAGGTCACTTTAAAGAATATGATGACTCTAAGGTTAAGGTATTAGAGTTAGAGTTTTTCTCAGTAAACCAAATGGTTCACGAATCAAGAGTAGACAGGCGAGGAAATAAAAAATTTGGCAGAGCAAAGTACTACGATTCTAATAAGAAGAAAAACAAGTTTGTTAGATCTAGTTTTAAGGTAGTTTACAAAATATCTTGGATTATAGATTCTGATTATTGTTTTAATTATGGTTTATGCTCTGACATGAAAAGAGTTAAATCAAACTTGATGGACACTGATTTATCTTTTCATTTATTTTCTCCAGATTTTTATAACATGAAACCGTTAGGTATAATGGAACAACTTATACCAATAGCAGATCAAATTCAAATCTCATGGTATAGGCTTCAAAACACAATTAATCAAGCAAGGCCAAAAGGTATTATGATTGAATTAGGTGCATTAGAAGACATTCCGTTAGGAGCAGGAGGAAATCAAATGAAACCAATGGATGTTTTAGACTTGTTTAATAAAACAGGAACTTTAGTTTATAGACGTAATGATGCTGGAGGAAGACCAACAAACTATAGACCTATAGAAGAATTAGAAAATGGTTTAGGTAGAGATGCTGGAAGTTATTATCAAATCATTCAAAACAATATTGAAATGATTAGACAAATAACAGGTCTTAATGAATTTACAGATGGTTCAACACCAGATGCAAGAAGTTTGACAACTACAGCAAAACTTGCAGCCCAAGCGACATCAAATGCTTTAGCGCATTTAGAACAAGGAGAAAGACATTTATTAGAAAAAGTTGCTGCTGCAACGATAGTAAGATTACAGGATTCTATAAAGAAAAAACCAATCGAAGGATATGTTAGATCTTTAGGAAATAAATCAATGAAGTTTTTTAAAATGTCTCCAACGGTTTCTAAGTATGAATTTGGGGTAGCCATAGAAGATAGACCTAGTGATGAGCAAAGAGCGAGATTAATGCAAATACTACAGGCTAGTGTTGCACAAGGTCAAGTTGATTTTGAAGATGCGGTGTTTATAGAAAACATAAACAATATAAAACAAGCACAACAGGTTCTTGCATATAGAATAAAAAAGAAAAGAGAAGAAGCCGAAGAAAGGTCAATGAAGCAACAACAAATGAATGGTCAAATCCAGCAACAGGCTGCGCAGTCTGCGGAACAAGCAAAACAGCAAACCATACAAATGGAGTTCCAAATGAAAGCAGAAATGGAAAAACTAAAACATCAGTTAGATTTAGAAATTCAAAAATCTAAACATGAACATGAGTTGCAAATAGAAGAACTTAAAGCAGGTACAAAGTTAGAAGCGTCAGCATATGACAATTTACCTACAAAAGAAGCAGGTATGCAAATGATGCAGGAAGAATTGCCTCAAACAAGTCAACCTGCTGTAGGATCATAAATTTTACAAACATTTATTATAACTAATCATAAGTTTACATAACCAACAAAACATAGACATGGATGATTTTACAGACTTTGACCCTAGTCAATTAAAAAAGGTCGATGAATCAGGGGAAACGACTCCTGTTATTCAAGAAGAATCTGTTGAAGAAACAGAGGTAGAGAATACTTCTGAAGAAAAAACAGAGGTAAAAGAAAATAACACTGAGGAAGTTGTAGAGGAAACTCAAGAACAACCAGACGAGGTGGATAAAGAAGTTGAAACTGTTTCGGAAGAAACAGAACAACCTGTAGATAATACTGAAGAATCACAAGAAGACGATTCTCGTGACAAATTAGTAGAGTCTATAGATAATGCTGTTAAAGATTTGACAGGAGGTACTTCTAGTACCATAGAAGAATTATTTGAAGAATACAAGAGCCTGAGAGATTCAGAAAAAACATCCTTCAAAGATGACTTCATAAAAGATGCTGTTGAATTTTATAACAAAACGGGGTCATTGACTCCATATTTAGAGGCTACGTCATTGAACTTTGAAGAGATGACTGACCAAAAAATTATGAGACATAATTTAAAGAGTCAGAATCCAACTCTATCAGACAGGGCAATTGAAAGATTATATCTTAGAGATATAATTAATAAGTATTCTCTAGATGCCGATAGGTTTGATGAGGATGAAGTTGAACTAGGTAAGGAACTGTTGAAAGCAGATGCCGATAAACTTAGAAAGACGCTTGTTGACGAACAAAAAAACTTCATACAACCTGAAAGTAAGCCAGAGGATAATAGTGAGGCCGAGGCACAACAAACAGCATTTATTGAGTCTGTGAACACTAATAAGACTACAAGAGATCTTTTAGAGAATAAAAGAATCCTTGTGGATTATAATGATCAGTCTTTTTCATATGAAATAGAAAACCCAGAGCAATTGAAAGATATGGCGCTGGATTCAACTAAGTTTTTTGCTTTATTTCAAGATGAAAAAGGTATTATAGATTTTGATAAATGGTATAAAGTTGCTTCATACGCACTAGATCCAGAAACTTACAACCAGTCTTTGATATCGCATGGTGTTGGTTTGGGACAAGAAAAGGTTGTTAAAGACCTTAAAAACCCATCTAAGGTTACTAAGAGTAGCCCACAATATAAAGAACCAGCGACTGCGGTTGAGGGTATAATCGGTGAGATTATGCGAGGAGGCAATAATGTTAAAATAATTAAGTAAAACCTTTTAAATAAATAAAAATTATGTCAGTAAGTGCGGAATATATAAGTTCGTTATCCTTCCTAAATCATTCATTTGTACAAGGAAGAGAAATACTTTCATCTGTATTAGATATACAGAATGAAGAAGAATCATTCTTAGACGTAATGCAGGCTCTTGGTAAAATGAAACCAACTAGTCAGCCTGTATACCACGCCTTTGTAAATGAGGCATTGTATTCAAACAATGTTATAACTATCGGATCAACTGGTGGTTCTGGAACAGGAACACAATCAGGAATCGATATCGCTGCTTCAACAGGAGCAGGTAATGCAAGACCAGGAGACTTAGCAATGGGTGCGTCTGGAAATATCTATCAAGTAAAAGCAATTTCACAGGCTGGTAATACAGTAACTCTAGTACCAGTTGATGGTGCAGGTGTTGCTACAGACTATGATGCTGCATCTACTTTAGTAGTATTTTCTAATGCTCAAGGTGAAGGATCAGGATCTCCAAGTGCTATCAAGTATGGTATGACTAAGCAAGAAAATGGAGTGCAAATCTTTAAAAATTCTTACAGAATTTCTGACGTTGCAAAAGCAACTAAAGTAACTGTAGAGTATAAAGGTAAGCCTTACTTCATGTACAAAGGAGCATACGAAGCATTACAAAGATTTAGAGGAGATATCTCTAACTCATTAATGTTTGGTAAAAAATCTCCATTTGGATTTGCTGGAATTACTTCTGGTGCATTAAGTGATGCTGCTGGAAATGCAGTACAGACTACAAATGGTCTTAGAGAAGAGTTAAAATCAGGAGGAATCTTAAATTCAGGTTCACCTTATGGTTTTGACACGAATGTTCAAACTACAATGGAATCTTTAACTGCTGCACTAAACAGTGCAAGAGCGCCAAAAGATTACTGGATGTGGCTTGGAACAAGTGCTAATATCAAAATGGATAACTACCTAAACGGTTTAACTTCAGCAGGTTTAACGTCTGCAAGATTTAGCGTTGACGGAAAAGATATCGATTTAGGTGTTGATTCTTTTAAATTATACGGAAGAAAATTCAACAAAAAATCTTTATCAATTTTAAATCATGCTCAATTAGGTTCAACTGTAACTGGAAACGGTGCAGAAGTGTACTTAGTACCTTCAGGACAAATTAAAGTTGCTGGTGGCGGTGGATCACAAGATTACCTACAAGTTAGATACTTAGAAGGAGATGGAAACAACTTCTCTTTCAGAGAAACTTTAACTGGTGGACTTGCTCCAACACCTACAAGTGCTGATGCAATCTTAGACGTAAACTACGAGGCTATTTGTGGTCTTGAAGTTTTAGGAAAAGAACATTGTGCAATTGTAACAGGATTCTAATATACCTATTAAGAGAGGGGATTAACCTCCCCTCTTTTTTTTTAATTTAAAAACCAACAAAATGATAAAAACAAAAATTTTCAACAATATTAAAAATCCTCCTAAATTTAAAAGGGATGATATAAAAATATTCAAGTACTATGGATTAAAAGAAGATCCTTTAAATCCTGGAAAAGTTCAAATGCCTTTTATAGTAATTGCTCCAAACAAAGACAGGGTTTATGATCCTGAGATTGATGACTATGTAGATATTGCAGCAATTAGCAGTTTAGGAATTGAAGGTAAACCAAACTTTCACTCAATAGAGTTTACAAAACAGCAATCAGGCAGATTATTACTTCGTGGAAATAGATCTAAAGATAGAGATATTTTTCAATTTCTAACACTTTCAAATTACAACGCATCTAATCCAAACAGAGATACATCTGTACAGCCATTATTTGAATTAGTAAATCCAAAAGTAAAAGCAGAAAAAGCAAGAAAAACTAGATCTTTAAAAAGAGATGCTATGAATGTTGCTGCCGAATTAAGCGGTGCTGAAGTTAGAGAATTTATTAGTTCATTAGGTAAAGATGAAAAAAGAGATTTATCTGTATTAAGAGATGAGTTAGAAACTCTAGCAGAAAAAGATCCTAATCAATTTATTAAATTATCTAAAAATACAAACAAAACATATCAAGCCAATATTAAAAGGGCTTTAGATAAAAAAATAATTTCTTTCGATAGAGAATCAAACACTTTCTCTTGGACTTCAACTGGAGAAACAATAGTACAAGTTCCACGATCAAGCAAACTTGGACATTTAGAAGGCTTCACCAACTTTGTTTTGAGTAACAAAAATGGGGCATCTATTTACCAAGAAATCGTAAAATTGCTTAAATAAATATGTTGTTGGTTTGTTTTTAAATTGGTCGGTTGAAGTTTACTCCGAAGCCGACCATTTTATCAGAAGAAAATTATGAGTACATTTACAAATGGGACTGGTTCCGTAGACATTGATTTTAACCTTTTATTCGATTTAATTAGTACTCCAAAACTGGTTATATCGGACACAGGAACCTATTCTGCACAACAAAGCAACGTAAACATATCAATTAAAATAACTAGACCTGATGGTATTATTAGAAACTATCAAGAAGGTTCAGACATAACAGGAACTTCAGGAAGTCTACCTGTATTTAATTACATTCTTCCATTGTCTTCCGATGATGGAGAACCAATCAAAGGAACATATAAAGTAGAATATTCATTTACTGTTGGTAGTGCAGTTGCTGTTGTTCATACAAAATCTTTTGATTATCAATATTCTAAAATAAAACTTTCATTAGTAGAAGATATAGATGAATTTACTCCTGTAATAAAAGCAAAAGATACAACACCAGCATATGTTGTTACAGGTTTTATAACTAACTCTATAAGTAGAGTTTTTACAAGTAGCATATCTGCTTTATCAAAAACACTATTAACTGTAACTACAACAGGGACAACCTCTGCTGATAGACAATACAAGTTAGAAGAGACTAGTAATGATGGTTTTTATTATGACGCTGAATACACTGTAAATTTAAATGTTACCACTAATCATACACATAATACTTATTCTTGGGTGACCGTATCTGAGAAAGTAAGTAAGAGTATCACAATACATGCTTATCAAGTTCCTACAAAGGCTGAGATGATAGATTTATTTGATAACCTAAGAAATAAGGTAGAAACTTATAAAGGGTCTAACAAGGCTTTATATGATGTTAATGCAGAAAAGTATGAGTATGTGTTAGCAGGATTTAATCACTTAGTAAGTAGATTAGACGCAGGTGATTATGACGATGAAAATACTGATATACTTGTAGATATATTAGGTATATTGCGTAATAATGTAATTAGACCTCATACAAACTCACTATTAACATCTCAAGATGCTGGTGTTTACGCAACAGTAGCCTCTTGGAATGCTATATCAAACAAACCAGATTATAATCCATTCCAATCATGGACTCAAGATTATAGCGCAACAACATGGACTATTACACATAACCTAGGTAAATACCCAGCAGTTACTGTAGTAGACGATAATGGAAACATAATGTACGGTGATGTAACTTATACTAATCAAAATAGTATTTCAATTGCATTTACGTCAGAAGTAAACGGAAAAGTATACCTTAATTAATAAAATATTGCCATGGCTATAACCTATTTAAATAATATCTCACTAGATGACAATCAGTTAAAGAATTTCCTGATTGACAAAAAGACCACAACTCAAAGAGACGCAATGACTGCTGCGGCAGGACATGCTATCTATAACACAACAGTAAGTAAATTTCAGTTTTATGACGGAACTAACTGGCTAAACCTGCAAGACGAACTTGAAGTAGAAGAAGTTCAAGACATTGTAGGAGGAATGCTTGGTGGTACTGAGACTGGAGGAATTACTGTAACTTATGATGATCCTAACAACCATATTGATTTTGCTCTTGATAGTATAACAATAAACGGTCATGAAAAAAACTTAGGTCAAACATTAACTTTAGTTACTGATGATATTGCTGAAGACGCAAGTCCTACAAACTTATGGTATACAGACGCTAGAGCCAGAGCATCTGTTTCGGTAACTGACTCAGGAGGTGACGGATCTTTATCTTATAATAATTCTACAGGAGTTATAACATACACAGGACCAAGCGCATCTGAGGTAAGAGCGCATATTAGTGAAGGCACAGGTGTTACAATAACAAACGGACAAATAGCAATAGGTCAGGCGGTAGCAACAACAAGCGATGTGACATTTAATGATGTTACAGTTGATGGTACTCTTAACTCGGATGACATTACAGCAACGACTGTTACAATTGCAGGTAACCTTACAGTTACAGGAACTACCTCTACTGTAAATACAGAAACAATAAACCTTGCTGATAATATAATATTATTAAATTCTAATCACGATGCTTCTACAGCACCTACACAAGATTCAGGAATAGAAGTAAATAGAGGTTCTTCAGATAATGTTAAGTTATATTGGGATGAGTCAACAGACAGGTGGACACAACAAACAGGCTCTGGAACAGAATATAAACTTCATACTAAGGAACACGATATTGTATTAGGAACTGATACGTCTGGTAATTATATAAAAAATATAAGTGCTGGTATAGGTATAGACTTAAGTAGTGCAAATGGTGAGGGGGCAGAAAGAGAGATTTCAATAGAAAAAGCAACAGATACTAATATTGGTGGTGCTGCTTTTGATTCTACTGACTTTAGTGTAGACGCAACTACTGCTGTAGTAACTCTAGCAAAAGACCCTACAATAACACTGACAGGAGATGTCACTGGTTCAGGAACCATGACAAATCTAGGAGATGTTTCAATTACAACCACAGTAACAAACAATCAATCATTTGCAGCGTCAATTGGTAATGCATCTGCTACATCATTTGAAGTTGAACATGGTCTTGGAACTAAAGATGTTATTGTTCAATTATTTGATAATAGTAGTAATGATACTGTATTTGCAGACGTAGTAAGAAGTATAACAGGAAAAACAACACCTAATGATTGGGTGGAAATAAGTTTTGCATCAGCACCAGCAAGTAACGATATAAGAGTATTAGTTATTAAGTGTGCATAAAAAATAATATATGTCACAAAAGTTTTTAAATGGAGTTTCAGTCGATGGAGGTAATATAACTGTTGGTGAATCTAACGCAACTAATAATCATGTAAAAGTATTTCATTCAGATGAGACATATACCGAACTACATGGTTTTGGTATTATAACAGACAGGACTTCTTATTACATACGACCATCAACAGATGGAACTCAAGCGTTATATATAGGTGGAGCAGATGCAAGTTTAGATTGGACTTCTATTAATTTTAAATATACTTCTAGTATAAATTTTGTAAGAAACGGAACAACTATTTTTGATCTAAATAGTTCTAACAACGCAACTTTTGCAGGCTCAGTAACTACAGATTCAATATTAGCCGCTAATAATTTTGCTTTAGACGTAGGTGGAAATATTAGTTTAGACGCTGATAGTGGTAGTATTTTACTTAAAGACGGAGGTACTCAATACTTGACTTTTACAAAAAGTGGTAATAATGCTCATATTGTTGCTAATAGACAAGATGGCGATATAAAATTTTTTGGTAATGATGGAGGCTCTAGTGTTACTGCCTTAACGCTAGATATGTCTGAAGGTGGTAACGCCACTTTTGCAGGTACAATAGGAGCAACAAACTTCTCAGGATCATCTTCAGGCACAAACACAGGAGATCAAGTATTACCTACAGACTTTGTCTCAGCAGCAAATGGAGGTACTTTTGGTGGCAATATAACTATTGAAAATGCTAGCACTCCTGCCCTTTTATTAAAAGATACAACTAATCCTGATTTAGAAGTAAAAATAAGAGCAGGTAATAATTATGGATATTTCGAGGTTGATAACACGAACACTTCTGCATCTAGTAGGTTGCAAATGAAAATTGACGGTGTTAATACAGCAACTTTTATGCCTAACTCTTTTCAAACTAACACTCAGATTAGGATCACTGATGAAGACACGCCTGCGCTTTTTATATCAAAAAGAAAAAACACAGGAGGTGCAATACTTAATGGTCAAGATATAGGTAGAATTGATTTCCTAGCGCAAGACACTGTTGATTTGACATCAGAAGCAACTGTTGGAAGAATCACTGTTGAAGCCGATGGAGACTACAGTAGTACAAGTAAAAAATCAAGGTATAAATTCAGTGTAAACACTGGTACTGGTATCGAAACAGCACTTACTATAAATTCTGATAAAAGTTTAACAGTTGCAGGTAACCTGGTTATTAGTGGTACTACAACAACTTTAAATACACAAACAGTAGAAGTTGAAGATAATATATTACAACTTAACACAACACAAGGAACACCAGACACTGCAACAGCAGCAACCTCTGGTATATCTGTATATAGAGGTGATGGTGTTACACAAGCGAGTTTAATATTTGACGATGGTGATGATAGATGGGATTTAACAAATCATCTTAGAATAGGTGGACAACTTTCTGTTGATAGCCATGTTCAAACAACTACACTTTATAGCAGTGGTGATTTAAGACTATTAAACAAAGCAGGTGATGCATGGCTTACTTTTGCTGATAGAAACACATCTGCTACAGAGGCAGTATATGACCTAGCAAATGTAGGAACTCTTTCCACATCAGGTAATGCAACTTTTGCAGGTTCAATAACAACTACAAGCGTAAGTGGAATTAGTATAGATACAGGTGGAAACGCTATATTAACACTTGATGGCGCTTCAGGAAGTACGGAAGCAATTATATTTAAACATTCAGGAACAGAAGTATCAAGAATATCACACTCAAATTCAACAAATTTAATATTCTCTACAGGAAGTTCTGTAACTACAGCATTAACTTTAGACAATTCACAAAACGCAACTTTTGCAGGTACAATAGGAGCAACAAACTTCTCAGGCTCTTCTTCAGGCACAAACACAGGAGATCAAGACTTAAGTAGTTATTTAACAGCATCTTCTACACAGGCAAAATATTTAAGAAGCGATGAAGCAGACCAAATGAGTTTTGCCGCAGGAACTACTGAAATGCTTACGTTTAATAACTCTACATCTGCTGGCAAAATACAAATAGGGTTCCGACAAAACGATTCAGACGGATCACATCATAGATCATACCTTAAATCTTATAAAGCACCAAACACTAGCGGCATTGCTACAGGTAAACTTGATCTTGTAGTAAGATCATCTGGTGGAGGAGTTACAGCAGATATATTAGAATTAGAGGCTGGACAAGATGCAAAATGGCAAAATAATAAAATATGGACATCAGGCAATGATGGTACAGGATCAGGATTAGACGCAGATACGTTAGATGGTAATCATGCTTCGGCTTTTGCTCCATCATCAGTAGTAAACCAAACAGATTTCGTATCTAAAGCAAGTGGTGGTACATTTGGTGGCAATATAACAGTTCAGGATATTATCATGGGTTCAGCCGATAGGTTTCGTCAAGGAAGTTATTTAGAGTTGTCTTATGGTGCTTCAAACACATCTCAATTTACTTTTAATGCAGATTATGATGGTTCACAGACAGGAACATATACACCACAATATAGTGGTGGCTCTAGTGCAGGAATGTCTGTTGTTAAAATGCCATCTGGTGGAATAGGAGGTTTAGATTTTTATGTCAAAAATCATGGAACTACCACTGGATCACATAACATAGGTACCTTTACTAAAATATTATCATTAAATCAAAATGGCACATCTACTTTTGGTGGTAATGTTACTGCTGGTGGTAATTCACTAACTGCTGGTAGCCTAGATATTAATGGTACTGCTGATTTTTCTGGCAAAGTAGAATTCCAAGGAGATGCCGCTATTGAAGGTGGCACAGGGTACGGAGTTTTTAAAGGTTACACAGCAAATAATAATCACTTTATTTCAGTAAGAGGTATTGTAGCAAACTCATCAACTTTAAGTATTACAGGTGGACATCAAACAACTTTTGTTGAACATGCAGACGCAGCAAACGAGGGTTGGTATTTCAAAAGTTTTACAACTGGTACATATCGTGAAATCGCTAGAATTGATGGTTTAAATGAAATGTATCTAGGTGGTAATCAAGTCTACCACGAAGGACATAAACCTACTCTAGCAGAGTTAGGTGCTGCTGCTGACACAGTAGTAAACCAAACAGACTTTGTTTCTAAAGCAAGTGGTGGAACTTTTACTGGTGATTTAAACGTACATACAGGAGCAGGTACTGGTGCTTTATCAGTGGGTAGAAGTGATACTCAAGCAATTAAACTGCATGTTAACGACACTGTTAATACAATATTTGCGTATCAAGACTCTGACGGTGATGGTGATCATCAATTTATTTTAAGAAGAGATTTTCAAGGGACAGGAGCAAGTGATTTTAAAATACAAAACGGAAGTACTAGTCAGTTACTTATAAATAAAGATGGTCTAGTTACAATTCCTGGTAATGCTATAATATCTGGTAACCTAACTGTAAATGGAACGCAAACTATATTAAACACAGCAACAATAGAGGTTGAGGATAATATAATAGTATTAAATAAAACTGCTTCAGATGGTTCAGCAACTGCCGCTACATCTGGTATAGCGATTAACAGAGGTGGTACTACCTCAGATGCAAGTTTTATATTTGACGATGCTGATGATTTTTGGGATTTAACACATAATTTAAATCTTGCAGGTAATCTCACAAGTGGAGGTTATGTTGAAGCAACAAGTTATCTTTATTTAAGAAATAATATACGTTTATTAAATAAGGCTACTAATAATTGGTTATCGTTTGCTACTAGAAACACAGCGGCTTCAGAGGCGGTATATGATTTAGCACATGTAGGAACTATAACTAATTCAGGTGATATAAATACATCAGGAGATGTACATATAGACGAAGGAGCCACATCTGCTTTTCAAACTACTAACAAACTTAGGTTTGGTGACACTTCTTGGAATAATAATATAGGAATTGAGTCTTATTGGATGGTGTTAGGATGTAATCAAAATGAAGGATTCAAGTTTAGAGATAGCGCTAGTAATATGCTTCTGCAATTAAATGGTGGAAACAGTACATCTGGTAATGGTGCGTTTTCAGCAACATTTAAAGGTAGTATAATACCTGCTGCTGATGCTAGTCTTACTTTAGGTACTGGGTCATTAAGATGGAACTTTGCTTACATAAATAATGCGTTGACTGTTACTGATGGTAATTTTAATACTACTACCTCATTTAAATTTAATAAAGGTTTAGTTGTAGAAGGGTCTGTAGATTCAGGTGCTACTGATATGGGTTATTACCAAAGTGCAGGTACTAACATAGTATTAAAAGGAGATAGTGTAGGTAGAAGTGGGATATTTTTTGAGTCAGAAAAAGATGGCACAAATATTAATGATCCTTCAGATTATGGTTTTATACAATTTCATTCATACGGTTATGGTAACACATCAGGTGAAGCAAATAACTTAGTTATTGGTGTTGCTAATGATTCTCCTGACAAAGTAATACTTCAAGCACCGTACAATGGTGGCGTAATGATTGGTTATAATGATGCAACAGCAGGGACAGGCTTAACATTAAGTGAGGTTATACACTCTAATTCTTCATCATATAATAACGGAAACTGGGATACAGCATACACTCATAGTCAAGCCACTCACGCTCCTTCAAATGCTGAAGCAAATCAAACTGCTGCACAACTTTTAACAGAGATTAAAACTGTAGATGGATCAGGTTCAGGTTTAGATGCCGACACTGTGGATGGCAATCACGCAAACTATAGTTACGGAGTTGGTAAGCAATACGACTTTACTGTCAATGGGGATGCTGATAAGTATTACCCAGTTGTAATTTCAGGAACTAACCCTGCTAGAATAACTAGAATGACCGTATTTAGAGGTTATTCAGAAACTGCTCCAACTACTTGGAATACCGCATCACACAAAGGTGGTTTAACTTTGACATACGATATTCGTGTTGGTAGTTGGGGAGGTTATCCTAACATGCTCAATGTTCATGATTTTGGGGAAATTTACTCTAGAATTTGTGGTGGTGTTGAACATACAGCACACACAATGAAACATGTTGTATGGTTAAGAGGAGGAACTGCTTCATACCATATAGACTCTCCAACAGCAGGCTTGACTATAGAGGTTAACGATTCAACATCCGCATCAAACTACGTTAGTTCTGCTAATAATGGTACATGGTATTCTTATGATAATAGTAACAATGCGTATGACGTAACAGTTTCTGCAAGAACACAAACCGAAGCAGATGCAGGAGCAGTAAATTTAGTTGGTAGAATGCCGATGAGGTACAATAATTCTTTCAATGAAGAAGTTTCTGTAACAAACCCTGTACACACCCAAGCGTGGTCCACAATAACTTCAACTCCTACTACAATATCAGGATACGGAATTACTGATGCGGCAACTCCTTTTAGCGGATCTTGGAATGGGTCAAATATGCCTGGAAGTAGGTTTGGTGGTTATACTGCTAATGGAGGTGAGATAGTTTTTCAACAAGACAACCCTAATACTGGTAGAATGTCTGTAATGACAGATGGTAATTTCCACGCAGGTGAAAACGGAGGGTTTTATTCTTTATATTCAAGTAGTAGTTATAATTCAAAAGCAGGTTTTAATACTGATGCAAATGGGGTTTTACAATTTACAACAAATGGAACTTCTGCACTAGCAGATTTTGATGGTAGGGTTATAGCAGGTAATGGATCACAAGCAGCGAATAGTGATGCAATGCTAACATTAAACGCAACAGGGTTTTCAGGTTTAGACATTAAATCAGCAAGAACATCAGGTAATATAGGTGGTTTAAGATATTATGATCCAGCAAGTGACTCTGTTCCACAAGCACAATTTTTAGTTGAAGTTGATGGTTCTTATAATTTTTACAATGGAACAAATGGTGCTGAATTTAGGCTTAAATTAAATAGTGATGGTCATTTATTGCCTGGGGCAGATTCTGCTTATAATTTAGGTAGCAGTGCAACAAGATGGCAAAATCTATTTTCAGATAATGTAACATCTACAGTGTTTAATGATGGTTATATTACTTGGACTGCGGCACAATTAAATAGATATGGTGCAGCAATAGAATTACAATTCACTCCAACAAATGCATCAACTTTAGTTAAGATAGGTGCTAATGGTTCACATCCTACAATATTTAATGCTTACAATGGAAACGTATCCTTATCAGGTGATTTAGATTTCTCTAGTGGTACTGGTCAAAAAATCATACTTGGATCACAAAGAGCATACCTTCTTCCTGCTCAAAACACTAAGATGAGAATACTAACCTTAGCAAATCTAACTTCTTGCAGGGTTTATATTGATAGTTCTGAAAATGCTTATAACCAACCTATAGTATTGGATATTTTCTTCAATTCTCAAGGTAGTGCAAAACCAGTAATACACAGAAATAATAATTATCAATGGCACGCTCATAGTAATGATATTAGATTTACTAGTGATACAAGTGGTCATATATATGCAGAAAAAGTAGCACACACAACTGGTAGGACTGTTAATATAAGAAAAGTAGAAGAATTTAAAGGAACAGTAACTTTGTTAGATGGCTCAACAACACAAACAGGTGGTGGAGCAAATGAAGTAATCGAAGGTGCTTTTGGAAGTTTACAAACCTCAGGTGATGTAACTGTTGGTGGTGATACAATACTTAACACAGGTAACAGTGGTACGTTTATAACTAACGATACTGATGGTTACGTTAGAATATCAATGACAAGTGCTTCTGCTCAATTAGGTTTGTTTAGAAACGGCGATGGAGGTCTTTATATAGGTGGATCATCCAGTGGTTTTCGTATATATAACACAAGTTTTAGTGAGAAATTTAAAGTAGATTTATCAGGTAATATAACTGGTTATGGTGATTTAGCAGTAAAAGGTAATATATTACTTACAGGTGACGCTACAACTACGAGCCAAGGTAGAATGATTGATTTTACTGGTTTTGATAAGGAAAGCACTACAGATTTTTCAGATAGAGCCTATATATCTCACACCGTAAACACTGGTGGTCACGCTGGTTCAGTGTTAGTTATTAGTTCGCAGAACGATTCTAATGATGGTATTGCTTTTGCTACACATGCGAGTAGTCTACTTAGACATAACGGAGATGCATTATTCTCTGAAGGTCACTTACCTACTTGGAGTGAAATTGAGTCTAAACCTACTACATTCACACCAAGTCAACACACGCAAGCCGCTTCAACTATAACATCTGGAGTTTTAGATGCCGCAAGACTACCTGTTAATCTTCAAAATGTAGCAAGTACTTTAGATAATTCAGGTATATATTTTAGATCGTCTGCTGAAGGTATTTCAGGTGAAGGTTGGTGTACTGGACATTATGCTTACAATCACAACGATGGGTTCTTATTCTTAAATAGAACCACAGCGGCGGCGGCGGTTCCTGTTTTTCATATTGGCGGTTATAATAATGCAGGATATGCAGGTTATGCCACTAATGATTCTATAATTACTTTAACCAGATCAGATGGCACAAAAACGACAGGAAGCGCTTATGCAGGTAAAGGTCTCTCTAGTAGTATTTACTACACAAACATTATTAAGACAACTACCAAAACAGTATTTAAGGATGCTCAAGGATTACACGAGTTTACAGGAAATGCAGCAACACCTACTGGTAGTTTTAGCGTAGGATCTGCTTCAGATACAAATCAGAGAAGTTTACATTTACATGCCTATGTTGCAAATAAATCTTCAACACTAAAATGTACTGATGGAAATCTTCATATAGACTCGGCTGATGGGAATGCTTTATATTTAAATTTTTATGCAGGTGCTAGTACAAATATAAATTTTGGTAACTCTAATAGTGGAGTTTGTGGAACCTTGTCTTCTTCAGGTCTTCTTAGAGTAGGAAATGATGTTGTTGCATACTACAGTTTTTCTGATAAAAGATTAAAAAAAGATATAAAAACAACTGAAAACAATCTTGATAAAATTTTATCTTTAAGACCTGTTGAATATAAATGGAAAGAAGGACCTAGAGAAGGAGTAAAAGAAATTGGTCTTATAGCACAGGAAGTAGAAAAAGTTGTGCCAGAAGTAGTTAGAGTACAATCAAGACACGATGATGAAAATTATGATGAGGGTATAGATTACAAACAAGTAGACTACGAGCATCTAGTATCAACTTTAATTGGTGCTATGCAAGAACAGCAAGACCAAATAAACGACCTTAAAAAAGAAATACAAACATTAAAAAGTAAGTAATGGCTGTACCAAGTAGTGGCTCTATAAGTTGGTTTGGTTTATCTCAAGAAAAAAAGTTAAACGACTACACTTCTTCGGCAGGCGCAGGAGCAATTCCAGCAATGTCTATGTATGATTTAGTAAATGGAGGAAACAGCACAGGTTTAACACAAGCAGATGTAGATATTACAAATACAAATTCTCCATCCCATCCTAATTCAACAGCACCTCATGCTGCTAGTGAATGGTATAGTTACGATCATGATTACACTGCTGTTACTGTTTATGAATCTAGTTGGTCACCGAGTGTATCTAATTCAGGACTTGTAAATGGATCAAATGATATTGGTCACGCTACTAAATCAGCAGCATGCTCTTCAACAAACACTATAAACACTTGTATTGCTGTTTCTTGGACAGGAACTTTAGGCAACGGAACAGTTTTGTATTATATGTTTGGGAATACTTGTGTGCAAAACACTGTTTTAGATGCTAATAATAGATATATTAAAATGGGTAATTATGGTGGAGGTATAGGTAGTAATTGTGCTACCGCTTACCCAGGTGGAACTGTAGGTAATGTAATGAAGGTTAGCGACTCTGGTGTTGTTTCTGAATTTGCTTCGTCTTGTGTTACTTTAACTGGTTTGGATGTTACTTCTACTACATACCCAAAACCTGTGTTTGCTTGCGGTCAGACAGACACAACAACAAGATATTTTTCAGACACTGCGGCTAATATTACGGTTAATTCCACTGTTGTTTACACTACCTCAGCAGGGACAACTACATTGTCGGCTGGAAATTATGGTTTAAACTTATTGCATACAAGTACTAATTATAGATTTACAGTAAACAGTAGTGGCGTAATAACTGTTTACACTTCATGTTAAAATTATGAAAATAGAAGAAAACAAAATACAAGAACATACAGGAGACTCATTTACAGTTGTAAAAAATAATGGAGTTTCTAAAATGACTTTTTCTAATGGAGATTGGATAGAAAATAAAGAATATTATGGACAAATACTTTTAGGAGATTGTGTAGAATGTTTAAAAATATCTGATCTATATAAAGATTTTAGTTATGATAAAATTCTTATATTAGGGCTAGGACTTGGTTTAGTTCCAAACTATGCTAAGCATGTTAAGAACTGTAGTGTTATTGATGTGGTTGATAATAATGCAGAATTAATATCATATGTAAATTATCTAGATGACTCTATTAATATTATTGAAGCAGATGTTTTTAGTTATGAGCCTACAAAAGAATATGATCTAATACTAATTGACTTGTGGTGGAATGAAGGAGATGTGACTGAAGAAATACAAACTCAATTAAACAACATATATAATACATATTTAACTAACGAAGGAAAAATAATATTTCCTTTAATTACAAAACAAATCAATAAAGAATGAGGGTAATTTTTTGTGTACCAGGAAATAATTTTAGTAATAACTTTTTAACGTCATGGACAAAACTGTTAAAGTATTGTCATGAAAATGGAATTCAAGCAGAATTAAGTAATGGATACACTTCAATAGTTCATCTAGCAAGATATTCTTGTTTAAGAATAGATGTACATAATACAGGCTGTGAAGTTTGTAAAGATCCTTTTGAAGGTAAAGAAGATTATAATTATATAATGTGGATAGATTCTGATATGGTATTTGAGCCAGAAGATTTTCAAAAATTATTAGATGCTAAAGAAAAAGTAATAACAGGGTTGTATAAGGTAGAAGCAAGTAATGAATACGCTTGTTTTGAAAACGCAAGTAATAAAAGAATAAACGAAGACTACCTTAAAAAAAATAAAGGAGTTATAGAAACATCATTTGCTGGTATGGGTTTTATGTTAATTAAAGGCGGTGTTTTTGAAAAAATGAAATTCCCTTACTTTAGTATACCTGGGCATGCTGAATGTGTTTCTGAAACAATATCTTTTTGTCATAATTTAAAAACAGCAGGTATTCCATTACACGCTCATCTAGATGTTATTATTGGTCATGAAAAACCGCAAATTTTATAACACAAACCGAATATTAAAAAACATATACAACTATACTAATTATCACGATATTTACTCAAAATAAAAAATTATGGCAGCAGAATTCAAATTAACAATAGTTAATATACTTAAACAAAAAATCATAGTAGCAGATGATGAAAACAAATATGATCAAGACTTATCAGATGTAGTAATTTCTATAGCATATGATTTACTTGTGACTAAAGATGGTATGCAACACAGATATGGTCAAGATGTTAAACTAACGCTTCCAGAAAATACTGAAAACTTTATAAGTTTTGAAGATATAGATGAAGAGAAAGTTTTAGAATGGCTTAATTCTAAAGTTGATATAGATGCTAAAAAAGAACTTATGGAGATAGAGGTAGATAAGTTGATCAATCCGCCAACCGAGATGATATGGCATCCTTTTGATCCAGACGAACAAGGTCCAGTCTAAAGAAAACCGAATACTAAATATAAGTAACATATCATTTATATGTTCTTTTATTTGCTATAACAAACCAATGTATAATTTATAAATTAAAACAAATGTCAACAAAGTTAAAAAAAGATGAACTAAAAAAAGTTCAAGAATTAAATGGTAAGTTAGGTCAATTAAAATCAGCAATTGGAGAAATTCATATTGTAATGTCTAATACAAAACTACAAGAAGAGTCTCTTATGGAACAGTGGAAATCTGCAAACGCAGAAATGAAAACACTTTCAGATGAATTAAGAGAGTCTTATGGTGATGTAAATATTGACATATCAACTGGTGATATTACTGACCCTGCTGCCCCTAAAACAGAGGTAGAAGATGACAATCAAACAGATTCATGATTTTATAACATTCGTTCTTAATAAGGAGATATCTGGTTATGTTTCACCGTCAGATATTGACAAAGCCTTAGACAGAGCGCAAATGTCAAAATTCGTAGAGTTGGTAGGTAACCCAAAAGGTTATCAACCTGGGAGGCCGATCCCTCCTATTGCTTACGGATTAACTCAAAAGATATCTGATGATTTAAGATATTTTAAGAGAAGACAACAATACACATCAACTAGTTCAGGTATTATAAATCTTAATGCTGCTACTGAATTTAACAATCTTTCTGTAGCGCCTGAGTATTTACATATATTAGGAATGTATGCGACATTTTCAAAATCTATATCATCATCTAGTTATAGTAGTTCTGCTGGTATAATTAGCGAGAGTATTTCTTCTAGTACAAAAGTAATCAATAACCCTGTAAAAGTTGTGAATGAGGATCAACTTGCAGAAAGGTTAATATCACAGTTAGCCGAACCTACTAACACTTCGCCAATAGCAATACTTGGTGATGGTGGTAATAAAATACAATTATTTCCTGAAGTACAAATATCAGGTCAAATGATGTATTTAGAAAGACCAATAAAACCGTTTTTTAGTTTTATTGTTGATGGAAGAAAAGTTATTCATAATCCAAGTAGCGAAAATGCACTAACTCATACAGCAGTAAATGCACTAACTGCTCAAGATGGTACGTCTGTTTCTGCTGGAGCAACAACTTCAGTGGCTGTAAGTGTAGAATTAAATTGGCCTGCTGATTGTTTAAATGATATAATATCTAGAGCCTTAACTGTTTTAGGTGTTCATTTAGAAGACCAGGGCGTACAACAGTATTCAGAACTTAAAACACAACAAGGATCATGACAACTATAGGAAAAATAACAGAACAAATATATAGAATCTATAGTGGTGGAAACCCTTCTGATGATAGTGAAATAACTAAAAGAGAAATAAAATCTTTAGTAAGTCAGTCTATAAATAAATTATTAAAGTCTGAGTATTTGGGGGTGAACAGAAAAGATGGTGATTATTTCCCTCCTCATTCAATGATTAGCACATATACTGTAGGAAGCATAAGTACATACGAAACAGTAAAGGCTAGAGCAAAGTTACCTGTTGTACCTATTTCGTTGCCTAGAGATATGGGCGTATGGAGTGTGTCAACATCTGGTGATGCAGATCAACAATACATTCCTTTACAAAGTGGACAATACACATTATTATCATCACAAGATGTTTTACAACATTTAGATAATCAAGTAGGATATTATGTCGATGGGCAGTATTTAATTTTCACTAAAGACATAACACAATCACCTTATAGTTGTAGTACTTTAAAAGTAAGGTTACTTACTATAGACGCAACAACATTAGATGATTATGATATTGTACAAATAGCAGCCGATATGGAAGACGCTATTGTAAAAGATGTGTTACAATTTTTAGGAGTTGTACCGAAAGTAGTAGATAAAGTTTCAGATTCAAATAACCAAGTATGAAAGTATATTTTATAGATGAGATAGTCAGATCAGCGCTGCTTACATGTGGTAAGCCTCTTCATTATTATATGGAGTTTCTTCACTACGGTTTAAAAGGGCTGAAAGAAATAAATTATGATTCACCAATTAGAGTTAGATCAACAAGAGCAACTGTAAATGATTTTAATGAAATCACATTGCCAAATGATTATGTTGACTTTATTAAGGTAGGATATGAAAATGGACAACATGTTGTGCCATTAGTAAGAAAAGATTCTTTTAATAGAATGATGAGATTAGATTCAGATGGAAATCAGATAGCATATGCACCAGTAGAAATAGATACTGATCAAATGTATGCAGATTCTTATTATTATTCGTCTCATGGAAATGATAAAGGTGAGCATATAGGAAAACATTTTGGACATAGAGCAAGTTATAACGGTGCGTTTATGGTTATACCAGAGCGTAATGTAATCATGGTAGATCCAAGTGTAAAAGTAAAAACAATTGTTATTGATTACATATCTACAGGTATTGGTTTAGAGACTAATAGCAGAACTACCCTGCCAGCATATGCAGCAGAAGCAGTAGAAAGATATATACTTTGGAGATATATGGAACATAGTCAAGTCGTTCCTATGAACCAAAAACAATTAGCAAAAGAAGAGTGGATACATTCTTTTAAACGATATAGAAGTAGAGAATATCAATTGTCAATTAACGATGTATTGAGGTCACTTAGGTCTCATACCTTCGCTGCAATCAAATCATAAATATGAACAATGCAAAAAAGACATTTATTTCTGGGCTTAATGCAGACGATTCATTCTTCTCTCACAAAAAAGAAGATAACTTAGATGCATTAAACGCTAGAGTTATAACCTCAAAAGAAGGTAAGGCAGGATCTGTATCTAATGTAGTTGGAAACAGATTGATTACCAATACAAATATAGTGCCAGCAGGCTCTAAAGTAATTGGTGTACATGAAGACCCTACCACAAATAATATTTTTTATTTCACAACAAATACTAATGGAGATCATAGAATCTTTTGTTATGATGCGTCAGATATAAAAATATATGTAGTTTTAGCAGATGGTGATTTTGGTGGCACATATGATTTAAATTTTTCTTTAACAAAACCAATTACAGGTATTTCATATATTGATGGCTTATTGTATTGGACAGGTCCAGATAACAAAGAGCCAAGTAAGATAAATGTAGATAGAGGGATACTAGTCCATGATCCATCATATATAACATCAGAGACTGCTTATGAGTTACCTATAAAAAAACATATTATAACAGTTATAAAGAAACCTCCTTTTTCTCCTATAAGTATAGAAGTCTTAGAAGATTCTAACAGAGACACATCTTTTATAAAACCACAAGCACATACGTTTGCTTATAGATATGTATATAAAGACGGTGAAACAAGTGTGTTCTCCCCTACCTCTGATTATTATCCTCATCAAAACATGGCGAATAAAAATCATAGGAAGTCTAAAAAAATTAATATTACTATTCCTAGTGCAGAAATAATATCTGATGATGTAAGAAAAATACAGGTTGGTGTAAAGTATGACTCTGACTCAAGTTATTTTATTATAAAAGAATACCATCATACTCATGATGCTACTGTAATAAATGCACATAATTCAGGAACTAATATAACTTTTGATTACTTCAATGATATGTTGGGTAATCCTGTGAATGATAGTGATTCTGTAAAATTATATGATACAGTTCCTCATCATGCTGAAGCATTAGCAATAGCAAGAAATAGATTATTTTTAGGAAATATAACTAGTGGTAGAGTTAATCCTGTAAAATTAACAGCGTCTCATTTTTCATTAAATCAAGTTCAAAGCAATGTGCTTGCAAACACATCAACAATATCCAGTACAGAAAGAACTGATGGAGGTACTAGAGGGTTTTCTTCAGCATCGTCATATCAGTTTGGTATTGCTTTTTATGATTTTGCAGGTAGATCTGGAGGAGTTTTAACAGATGAAAACTTTGTAGTTGTTACACCAGAAAGATCAGAGTTTATAACAACATACACTTCAAGTGTAAACTGGACATTAACCTCTACATCAGATATTATTATACCAGACTGGGCGCACCATTATTCGATATTAAGAACAAAAAACTTAACTAAAGATTTTACATTAAGTAATCTGTCTAATAAAGTAAGGTATTATACTTTTGATAGTAATAATTCTTTTACTGTAAACCTAGAAAAATTAGATGATGATGGAGATCCTACAGGGAAATTTTCAGACAATGAACTTATTTCTTTTAATAAAAATTATAAAGGAATTGCTATTGGCCTTGGAGATTTAAGCACCTATCAATTAGGATACAGTTATCAGGAAGGTGATAGAATAAAATTAATTAAAGGATCAGAAGTTTATGATTTTGCAATTACATCAACTGCTGGTGAATTTGTTTTAGTTAATTTAAAAAATTTAAACTCTTCTGACTTTTTAAATACAGGAACATTAGCAAATTTAGATTATAATATAAGGTATGAAATTTATAGTCCTCATAAAATAGCACAAAATGAGTTTTTTTATGAAACAAATAATTTTTATCCAATTGAAAATCCTGGAACTACAACTAGAACTTTTAGTGTAAAAAATGGTTCAACAAAAGGTGGTGTTTATTTAAAAAACAGGAAGGCAGAATTAAGTAATGAAATACCGTTTGAATATGAATACTATGATGATTCAAATAGTGGAAATAATAATGATTTTAGAAACAAACAAAAATATATTGAGTTTCCTTCTTTTTATGGAACTGGATCAAATGATTTAAGTATAGTTGACAATATTGTTTATTCAGGTGTTAATGATGATTTGAGAATAGAGGTAGTAATTGATAGTACTGGAACTACAGATACATTCAAATATAGAGTTATATCTAGTCCTACAAATATTGGTTCTTACTTTACTAATGTTTCTTGCAGTACAAGCACTATTACTTTAGCAGCATCAGCAGGAAATATTCAAATACAATTTGCCTCAATTACAGGTCATACACTAGGAGATAGATGGGCAATAAATGCAAAGGCTCAAAATCCAGACCCTTTAAGTCAAGATGATGACCATAGAGCGCTGCCTTCTTTTCATGGACAACCCAACGATGTAATACTTGTGGGAACTGAAGTTACATTTGATGTTAAAGAATGGAAAGATGAACATCAGGAATTTACATATGTACACACCGCAACCAAAACTTATGACAACTTAGAGGAATTATACTGGGAAGATGAGGTTTACAATGGGTCCGAGTGGGATATTGCACACAGTAGGATTGCTTTTAGAAGAGGTACTATTGTAAAACCAAATAGCAGTTCTAAATTAAATATATTAGGTGATGATGGTAGTGCTTCTCCTCCTGTTGTAACACCTAGTTTAACAGATGGAACTAATGTACATATGATTGTAGCGTCTTTAGGCTATGAAAGTACTTTAGAGGAAATATTTGGCCCTGACCCAAGAATTAGACTTAAAATAAGATATGAGTTGCCAGATGCTTATGCGTATGATGCAGAGACTATGAATCCATCAGATGATTATTTTTTAAGATGGACACAAATTACAGGAAGACCAAACATATCTGTACAGGATGTAGAACAACAAAAGAAAACAACTGGTATAAGTTTCAGTGAAACAAAAATACCAGGATCTAAAATAAATGGACTTTCTAAGTTTAGTGCGCTAGACGAAGATCAATTAGATGAGGTGACTGGACCATTAAGAAAGTTAGCATTATCTACTAAAACACAGTCAACAGGAACAATACTTTTGGCAATATCAGAAAATGAAACTACATCTATATATTTAGGTGAAGAGCAATTACAAGGTGCATCAAGTGGTAATCAATTTTTATCTGTATCATCTAAAGTTATAGGAACAAAAAACTCCTTACAAGGATCTTATGGTACATTGAATCCTGAATCAGTTGTTGTAGCAGAAGGTAATGTTTACTGGTTTGATGTTAAAAACGAAACAGTTTTATCTTATTCACAAAATGGGTTATTACCTATTGGTGATTTAAAAATGAAAACATTTTTCTCTGATAAATCTAAATTAGTTGTAGATAATAAATTTGTTCCTGCTACTTTTGATGCTTATAATAATGAGTATATTTTAACTTTACCATCAGGTGAAGGTTATGAAGTTGTTTTACAAGAGAATCCTTTTTTAGAGACAAACCCTTCAACTACTTTTATAAATCCAGCAACTCAACCTGCAAACAAAGTGATTACGGTAATTGTACCTGCTCCATGGAGTGTTGCAATAAATGCATCTTTAGTTGATGGAGTTGCTACATTTAGTTTAGATAGTCCTTATAGGTTTAAAATAAACTCGCCAAGTGTTACAAATTTTTCTGGAATGACTCTTAGTAACGCTAGCAGTGGTGGTTTTACAACGACAGTTGAAAGTGGGGTGACCTACTATAATCCTGCTAATGCTAAACTACAAATAACAGGAGTACAGAGTGATCAGGACTTTCCTCGAATTAATATAGAAAGAAACGATGGATTAAGTAATAATCAAATTACAGCGTCAATACTAAGGTATGCAGGGACTTTTGATAGTTATGAAGATAATCCAGTTAGTCACACAGGAACTGTATATCAAGCAACAGGACCAGGATTACATTCAACCTTTGGAAGTTTTGTAACAGCGTCTAACGGATCTGTAACTATACCTATAACATCAACACATCCTTGGACTTTATATACTGATGGTAATCATTTAGGAACGAGTGCAGTTCAAAACAATATATTAGAGTTTTTCCAAGCGGAAGGCTCATCACATACAAACATACCTATATCAGACATATCTGTATCTAATACAGCAATAGGAAGTATAGGTTTTGCTGCTGGAGTAGGAAATATAACGGTTTCAAATATATCTGATAGTAGCACTAGAGTAGAATTTAGAGCGCAAAAATTAATAGAGGCAACAGTTAGTACAACTGCTGAAACAAATATATCGTCTACAGGATTTACTATGAACGGAAACTATTCATCTGCTGGTGATGGTACTGCAACAACTAAAGGGTTTGTATATTCTAGTTCATCAATAAATCCAGACTTAGGTTCTGGAACTGATTGTGTTGTTAGTGGCACAACTACAGGAACATTTTCTAAGGTTCTTACTGGATTATCAAATTCTACATCTTACTATTATAGAGCATATGTTATAAATGAAATAGGTACTGTATATGGAGCAACTCAAACAGTAACAACTTTTGGTGCATCTACAACTACGCCAACAGTTACAACAAATGGAGCGACTGCAATAAGTAGCGCTAGAATAAAAACTACAGGTAGTTATTCAACTGATGGTGGCGCCACAGTAACAGAGGCAGGTGCTGTGATTAGCAGTACAGACACTAACCCTACTATAGGTGCTACTGGCGTAACTAAAGTTGTAGCAGCGTCAGGAACATCATCTCCATGGCTTGCTGATGCTACTGGCTTAAATGCTTCAACATTATATTATGTTAAGGCTTATGCAACTAACGTAAACGGAACTGCTTATGGATCAGTTGTTCAAGTTACAACACCAGCGGCACAAGGAGGAGTTGGAAGTTTTGTAACTACAACTACTGCTATATCTGCGAATGGAGGATATATATATTTCCAACTAACTAAAACATCAACAGGCGCTGCTAGTGGAAGTATGACTGTAAGAGTTATGAATGGGAGTCAAGTTCTAAATAGTGACATATTTACTATTAATATTGGTAGCAACGGAACAACTCAACAGTTTTCTATAACTGCTCCAACGAATGTACATACTCAAAGTAGAACTTTGTTTTTACAATTATCCAATATGACTGGTGTGACTTTTGATAATTCACTTCCGTTTGTAAATATTAATTGTCCAGTAAATCAACCAGGAACTAATATACCATAGATATGAGCGACTTTACTATAAATACAGAATATCAAGTAGGAGACAGAATCAAGATTGAATTTGATTTGTCTAATAATGCTCCTAGTGGTAGTAATAAAGATTTATTTATTGTTGCTATAGAAGAAATTTCCTCTGGAGTTGCTTGGACTAACAAGCAGATTCAGCATATAGAAATACCAGCAAACGATTTAAGTTATGGTGGTGGACAATCAAACACAAATACTATTATAAATACTACAGATCATACAACATCTGCTGCAAAACTTTGTAATGATTATACAATTACAGTTTCTGGAACAGAATATAATGACTGGTATTTACCTAATACAACTGAATTTAATTTACTATATAACAACAGGATTGCAGTTGACAGTGCTATAACAAGCAATAGTGGTGATGTAGTAACATTGTCATCAGGAGTTCAATATTTTTTCAGAGATATAGCAAATCCATCTGCTAACGATGCAACTTCATATTGGACATCAAATCAGGCTGTAAATAATCCAACAAACGCTATAGGTAAAAAGTTTACCTCTGAAGATGGTACTGAATGGTACAGAAGAAAAAATGGTTCTTTAAGAGTTAGAGCAATTAGAAAAGTATCTAAGTCTAGTGGAACTTATAACATAGGTGATTATGTAGAAGGTGGTGTAGTATTTCATATTATAGATAACGGAGGTGCATCGACTCCAAGCGTTGACTTAGATGTAACTGTAGGAGATGATAATACTAATGTGTATTCACAAAATGGTTTAAATATATCAACAGGTAACATAGTAAATACATTTACCATAACGCCTGGTATGGATAAAGATCTGCCTATAACATTTACTTTTACAAACTCTAACACAGGTCTTTATAATTGGGGTACTGCTGTAAGAATATTCAAAGAGATAGAAGAAGTTACGGAGGAATTTGTAAGAAAAATTGGAGCAGTAACATTAGCATATAGTAGAGATATGAAAAGATGGACTTCTAGGTATTCTTATATACCAGAGTACATGACAACATTCAAGACTGGTGTAGCCTCATTTAGAAACGGAGACCTATATATTCATGATGATACCGTTAATAAAAACTATTTTTACGGTGGTTCATTTCCAACGTATATTTCATACATTGAGAATGAGTTTCCTAGTCAACCTAAAGTGTTTTTAACACATAGTATTGAAGGAAATGCAAAGCCAACACTTTCTACATTTGAAACTGTAGAAAATAACAAGATGTTGTCAGACTTAGAAAGTAATGATTACGATCAAAAAGAAGGCACATTTTATTCAGAGATGTATGGGGATTATACAGATCCTAATATAGAAGGATCTAAGGGTGATAAACTCTTGAAAGGGACTAAACTAAGAGGACAATATATAAAAGTAGGTGTTACTTTTAGAGAAAACGATTTAAATGTAAAACATTCAAATATTGGTTTTAACGCAAGTAAAGGCCATGATACACAACCTTAAAAAATAAAACTATGGTAACAGCAGGATTAGTAGGAGCAGGTTTACAAGCAGTAGGCGGACTCGCACAAACATTTTCAGGACTCTTTGGAAAGAAAAGACGTATGAGAAAAATTAACGCTATGATTGATTCAATGCCAAAATATAATATTCCAAAAGAAGCAGGTGAACAAATGGGTGCTGCTAGAAATCAATTAAATGCAAGGCTGGATGATCAACAAGATATGAAACAGTCTTTATTTACACAGCAACAAAACCAATTAGCAAACGCCCAAAGAGCATCAGGATCACTAGAAGATATGCTAGCAATAGGTGCCGCATCAGAAGGAAACATGAATGAGGCATTGATAAAAAACAGAATGTCTGGCGCACAAGAGAGGGCAAACAGACAAAACAGATATGATCAAGCATTAGTTAACATGCAAGAGTACAGGGATAAAGCGTATGAAACAAATGAACTTGCTCCATGGAAAATGAAGTTAGACGCTTATAACGCTGAACAAGAAAACTCTAAGAGTATGATTTTTGGTGGATTAAACCAAGCAGGATCAGGATTATTAAATGCCAACAAAATTGGTATTGATGCAGGTAAATCAGGGTTTTTCGGTAAGGGATAATAATTAAATTATGGCAAAAGCAGTTAAAAGAAATTTTTCAGGATCTCTTGGATTAGGAAACGTAAAGTTTGACAAGAGTGGTTTTGTTAGTGATGGTTTAAGCGCTGTTAATCAAGCGGCAGCAGGACTAAGTCAATCATTACAAAACGAATCTAGACAAAGAAACGAACTAGAACAAAACTACAGAGATGGAATTGTACAAGGAAAGTTTGCTCCTGGTATGGCAAAAGATGTCCAAGCAGGATTAGATGAGTTAAGTAAGTTTGGTAATTCTAATAGTAATGAGTATAAAACAAAACTAAACCAACTAAATGCTAAACTAGCAATAGATGTAGCAGATCAACAAAGAGTACATACAGCAGTTACAAATCAACAGACAGTTGCAAAAAATGATCCTGATGCTAAATTCTACGAACAAGATAATATATATAATGCAATTAACTCTTCAACAGAGGCAAAAGGATTAAAGACATCTGATGACGATGTTGTAGGTGCATATAAGGGCGCTATAAAAGATGTAAAAAACATTAAGACAGATGCAGTAGTAGAAGACTTTAAAGAAAAAATAGGAAGTTATGTTACTGCATGGAAAAGTTCAACACAAGAGACAGATCCATTAACTGGTTTAATAAAAATAAAAGACTCTCAAGGGCAGACTCAAAAAACACAAGGATTTGAAATAGTAAATGGAGTTTCTGTTCCTAAGTTTAAAACTAATGCTGATATACCAGTAGAATGGGTAGAGAAATTTTATGGTAGCGGTAAGGCTGCTATGGCATTAATGGATGACTATGTAGAAAAAAATAAAAATAAAAAAGGTTACAAAGACGATCCTAGTACAAAAGATGTTGATGAGGGTGTTTTACAATTAAAACAAGAATACCTGAGAGAAAAAATATTAGGAACAATGATACCTAACTATTCTGTTTCTTCAGGCAGTCAAGACGATATAAAAGCACCTCCAGGAAGTGGTAGTGGTTCTGGTGACGGAAACGCAAACCCTTTAATTTCACAAATGTCTGAAGTTATACAAGGGTCTACAAATATAATAGATGAAAACACTCCTTTAGATCGTATATCACTTGGTGATAGCGATGATGAAATAAATGTATATAACGTATCTAGTAAGGTTGATAAGTTCTTCTTTGGTAAAGACGAAGATGGAGATCCTATAAAAGCAGATAATGTTTATTTAAGTACTAGTAAGACTGATGGTGAAAACACATTGTACGTTGAAATTGGGGATGAAGTAAAATCATTCAGAGAAAGTCAATTTAAACAACTTATGAATGACATGAGTCAAGGTAAGATGAATGGGTTTGACATAACTGATTTACAAAAATCAAATTTATATAACCAAAAGACACAGCAGTATGATTTAACTATAGCGTCTGGTGAAGGTGCAGAATTTGTAGAAGACGTTACAGATGCTGAAATTTTAAATAGAAGAAAAGTACAAAGTTTAAATGGACTAAATAAAGCGCTATCTGGTTTTGGATTAGGTAGTGATTCTGTAAGTCCATTAGATGAATTAAGTACAAGTGATTTTAAAAGTAATGCACAATCAAAAAAACTAAGTGAAAGTTTAACATCTGCATTAGTTGGAAAACGAATACCAACATTCAATGGAGGATCTGAAATTGTTACAATTGGAACAGAACAAAATATAATTCAGTCAAATCAAAATATTATTATAGAATATAGTGACGGTCAAAAAGAAACCATTTCTTTAAACGATTTCAAAGAGAGATTTAAATAAACATATATAAGATGGGTGAAAAAGAATTACTTGAATTATATGAAAAGTATAAAAATAATTATGGTAGTAATCTAACATACGATGAGTTCTCTATTAAAATGCAAGGGCAGGATTATAGAAAACAACTTTTTAATAATGTAAGAAATTTTGGTAAGATTGGCAAAAAGGATGAATCATCTTATGATTTCTTTGGTGAAGCAGATTTTGATAAGTGGGAGTTTAATAAGTGGGGATCTCAAAAACCAGTAGATGCAAACAATCTTAAAGATGTTTCTAATAATAATGTAATAGATGGTATTTCAGGAAATGAAATAGATAATATTCCAGACCCTAGTGCAACACAAATGGGTACAAGACCTGGAAGTCCAGGAGCAAGATCGCCAAAATCTAACATTCAACTAGACAAAAGATTTGATGCAATACCTAAAGATGTTCAAGACGCTGTTGATAAAGAAAATGAAGAGCGTGAGGCAGAAGAACTATACAGAACACAACTAGATAGGGCATCTCAGACTTCAGGGTTATTAAGCGATGCTATTAGTCAAGGAAAAGATCTAAATGATTTAGCAAAGATTTACTCTAAAAAAACAGGTAATGGTGGGTTTGATACAAAACTTGCATACTACGATGATGGTATAGATGATCCAGAAAGAAAAGGAAAGTTTGAAGCGCAAGTAATAAGAACTATATCAGAAGATTATTTTAAGTTATATGAAAAGATAAGTCAAGATCCATCGTTTCAAAAAAACAAAGCAGAGTTTGATTTTCTTTATAATGAAATAAACTCTACGCAAGATGAAATATCTGCGCTTAGAGAAAAAGCAAAAGGTGTACAGGACCCAGAAATACTACAAGGATTACAGGATCAAATTAATGATATTATAGAAAGACCTACAGAATGGAATCCAGACAAATCTTTTTTAGGAGCAAGCAAATTAGAGTATGCTAACTATAAAGACTTAGCAACTAGATACAACTCATTATTAAAATCAGAAAACTTTTCTCAATACTCTGGTATACTAAATGTCATTGGTAAGATGAATGAGTATAATGAAAACTTTGACAAAAGGAATCCTGAGTATAAAAAAATATTAGATCAAAAGAAAGAAGTTCAAAAAGAAGTTGATGCGGATGATCGTGACATTGTAAACTATACTACGCCTAAAATTTATGAAGACAATATTATAAAACCATTAAGAAACTCTGTTATGAAGGGTTTGAGAGATATTGCAACACTACCTAGAACTGTAGTAGGGTTATTAGATAATGATTATGGTCCGTTAGATCAATTTGCTGATTTCAGTGAAGAGTTATTAGACCCAAAAAAATATGCAATGACAACACTTCCTAGCAATATGAGTAGAGGATTTGCTGAAGATGTTGTAAAGGTCGATGGCTTTGATGTTGTAGTTGATGAAGATAATAAAAACCAAGTTTTAGAAGTAAGAAACAGTGATGGGTTTTTAGTCGATAATGAAGAAGCAAAAGAAATAGCAAAAAAATATACTGATAATACTCAAGATTATGAAGTAGAAAAAAATTACAATCCATATGTTCTTTTGAACAAAACAGTAGGTGTAATGGGTGACCTTGGTATTTTAATGTTAGGAACAAAAGGATTAGGTGCTGTAGCAAAAGGATCTGGTAAAGTATTAGCGAAGCGTGGATTAACAAGAACAGGTAATTTTTTACAATCTTCTAATACTGCAAACAGGATAGGTTTGACAGGCGCAATATATGGTCAATCACATAACGAACTATACAATGAGGCTATAAGAAATGGTCTTAGTGGCTCTGAAGCGTCATGGTTTGCAAACACTGGTAGTTTAACTATAGCGGCTATAGGACAATTTAATCCTCAATTCTTTTTACTAGGAACTAAATCTGTAGCATCTAAGTTCACTACTGAATATGCTAAGATTTTAGCAGGTGGTGTCACTAGAAAACAGGCTATAAAACAAGCAATAAAAACTTTAGGAATACAAGGAATAAAAGAAACTGGTGAAGAACTAGCAGAAATACCTGGAGTAAACCTTGTAAGAAGTGGATTTAATAAAGCAGTAGTAGCACCTGATAAAGAGTTTCAAGTTCGTTGGTCATATAATGAAGGGGTAGAAACTGCAATATTGGGTTTTGCTGGTGGATTTTTTGGAGGTATTGGAAATGTAAACTCTTCTTCTAGGATAGCAAAAGAAGCAACTTTCAGAGCGTACTCTAATAAAGAAACTTTTCAAAATAAATTAGATGAGATTGTAGGGTCTGAAGTTATGGGTGCAAATGGCAAAATGATTGAGTATACTCAACCAATGGCAGATGCTGCAAAAAAATACTATAATGATGTTTTTGAAATATATGAAGAACATACCTCTAACAGAAAGGTTGATGATAATGTAGCATTAGAAATATTAGATTTAGCAAAAATAAAACACGCAATCAATGTAAAGTCAGAACAAACAAAAGACAAAGGGTTAAAAGCAGAGTTGTTTGAAAAATATAATACAGTTGATGGACAGATAAAAAAGATGGTAAATGAAAACACTGTCTTAGAAGAAGTACAAAGTCCTGAAATGAAGGTTGATGATAAAACTAAAGTTGATGACAAAAACAAAGGAAAAGATAAACCTAAAACTGTTGTGTCTGAAAAACTTAAAAAGAAACTTCCAAAAAAATATCAACCTAAAGTAAAACAGCCAGAGAATCAAACAAGACCAGAGCCTGTATTTACAAAAGACGAGTTATTAAATGATAAAATGGATAAGGAATTTGCTGGTCCATTAATCAAGAAACTGAATGATAATTTTCCAGGTATAAATATTGTCATAGGAAAAGAGAAAATACAGGATGCTGCTAAATCACAAGGTATAGAGCAAGAAGGAAAGTATTTACCTAAAGGATACTATGATCAAAAAAATAAACAAGTTGTATTGAATCCAACTAATATGACTAAGGACACACCAGTCCATGAGTTTAGTCATGCGTGGTCTAGAATGACTAAAGAACAAAGACCTGAGTTACATGCAAAAGGATTAGAATTAATTAAAGGATCTTCGTTTGAAATAGATTTAAGAGCAAAAATTGAGGGTGACCCTGATCAAAAAAAGGCATATCCTACAGATGAAATAATATTAGAAGAGGCGTTAGCAATTGCTATAGGACAAAGAGGTGCAAAAATATTTGAAGATGCAAATAAACAAAGCAAATGGGAAGCATTCCTTAATGACTTAACTAATTTCTTAAAAGAATCATTAGGGTTTGATTCAAGTAAACCATACCATGAACTAACATTAAGAGAGTTTGTTGATGGTGCTAGTGCTGAAGTATTATCAGGTAAAAAAGTATTTAATGCTCCTGAACTTACTGAAGAGCAGATAATAGAGAATAGAAAGAAGGCAAGTAAAGACGGTAAAGTAGATGAAGATGTGATGATGTTTCAAGCGAACTATGTAGATGCTGAAACAGAAATAGAATTTACATATGATAAAAACGGAGATGTTTTTAATTCACTTGTAGAAAGTGGAAACATAACAAAAGACCGTAAATTATCAGACTTTGCAGGAACCAACATGATACTTCATTCACCTGATTTTGCGTTCTCTGGTCAAATATCTAAAAATGGTAATGTTCTTATAGAGGGTAAAGGAGGAATGTACTACCCTATTAAGTTTCATGATAAAGGATATTTTTGGGCATCAACATCAGGTGCTGCAAACAGTATGGTAAAACTTCTTAATGACGCATTAAAAAACTCTCCAGATGGCAAGATAAGAATGGCTTTAACTACAGCACCTCCAACAAAAGTAATGTCTTCAACTACTGCCGCAAATGGTGTAGTTGACTTATTTACATCGGATGCTTTCATAAACACACTTAACTTGACTGAACAAAGAGCAAAAAGATCATTAGTTATAGCAGCAAATACATCTAAAAAAATTAAAGTCAAAGTAGAAAATAAAAAAACAGGTAAAGAAGAATTTAAACTAAAGGATGTTGGTTTAGGTATGAAGTTGTCTAACAAAATGTCTTTAGAAGAAATTAAGTCTGAAATAAGAAAAAAACTTGGGGCTGATAACTCAACATTTAATGATAGAAAATTATTTACAGATGAGGTTTTTAGGAGTGTTGCTAAAAAACTTAATGATCAAAATGTAAATGCATCAAAAAAATTAGCCAACTTTTTTAAGAGACAGTTCCCAGGAATGAAAACAACAGGAGGTAAAGTATCTATGACTAACCTTAGTTCTGCTGTTAGTTATTTGATTGGAGAACCTATTTTAAGAAATGAAACTGAAACAGGAAATGTATATGCAGTACTAGAAGCGGAAGGGCAAGTTGAACCAGTAGAAGCAAAAAACGAAGCAGGTGAACTTATACATGAATCCTATCCTTTTGCAATTAAAATGTCCAACCCTGAATCTAAAGTTACATTAAACATATTAACTGATAGACAAAAGTGGTCAGAAAACTTTGAGATTGATAACCAAGTAAATGAAGACGGTTCTAAGAAAACATTAAAACAGATTTATCCAAGTTATGGTATAACAACAACATCTTTAAAAGTAAAAGACCAAGCACCATTGTTTCAATTAGAAGACGGAGGAGTTGCTGCCGATACAGAGATGTTCAATACAATACAAAACTTAAAATCAGATCCTGAGATATCTCAAAGTGAAGTAGAGAATTATTTTAATCAAGAGTTTGGTATTGATAAACAGGTGATCAGAGATATGTACAACGGTATCAAGCCTGACCCTAAGTTAGATGAAACAAAAGAAAGAAGTTACTGGTCAAGAATATCACAATCATTATCTGGTGAATCACAATCTAATGTATCTGAAGAGGCTAAAAAATATGTACCTAAAACAAACGACTTAACAAAAGCAGAAGGAGATATTATTTTAAAAGAGTTAGGTCTAGAAAAAACAATAAACTTAATTAATGAGGATCCTGTATACCTACAGCCAGAGGTTAAGATTGCTTTAACGAATAAAATTGTTCCTTTAATAGAGGAAGAGATAAAAAAGTTAGAAGATAATCCTGATGCTGCTGCTGTTCTAAACGCAAACTTAGATGCATTAATTACAAAGTTGGCTAAAGAAGGTACTGAAGCAGGTAGATTTATTCAAGCATTTTCTTTATTAGATGCACTTGCTCCACAAAGATTAGTAAAGCATATTAATAATAGATTAAAACAAAAAACTAAAAAGGATACTGGCACTGATAATGAGTTTGAAATAACTGAACTAACTCCAGAACAAGAAGCAGAAATTATTAGATTAAAAAAAATAGTAGATGAGCAGGCAGAAGGCTTGCCAAAGGCTAAAGCACATCATGAGTTATATACTTATATAGAAAAAACAATGTTTGGTAAACTTTCTACAGTACAAAGAAGTTTTGATTTATTTAAAGCATATTTTTATTCTTCTATATTATCAGGCTTTACTACTCCTATAAGAAACATAACTGCAAACATGATGTCTATTGTTAGTGAAGCATATGTAGGTGCTGTACATGATGTCACACAAGACATTTCAAATAGTCCCTCAAACTTTGTAAACTCTATTATAGGAATGTATAAAGGTTTTGGTAAAGGGCTGCTTAATGCGAGGTATGTATTAAAGACAGGAATAAAACCTACAAAAAGTGATAAGTTTGATGTGCCATCAACACTAGAATGGTTTAGATGGAATAACAACAGTGTAGTTGGTAAAATTGTAAATCATTGGGCATTTGGTTTTGTTCCAGGAGTTGGATTGGCTTCCCCAAATTTCTACAAGTATGTTCAAAGAGTAATGGTTGCAGGTGATGTATTGTTTTTTCATGCTGCAAAAGACATGAGAGCATATGCATTGGCATCTAGAATAAAAAAAGGTGATAATGTTACTGCTGCTGATATGGAAATGGCAGAAAATATAATTAGCCCTCCTGAAGTAGCAATCGATAAGGCTGTAAAACAAGCAACTGAAGAAGGGTTTTCTGAAGGGTCTGTAGAATTTAGAGTAAGAGTTAATGAATTAATAGAAGAGAATAGATCTCAAGACTTACAAAACGATACAGAAGATTATGCTGCAAGAGCAACATTTAATTACGAGCCAGAAGGAAGTTTAAAAATTGTTTATGATGCTGTGGTAGCAGGAAGAAATCATCCGTCTCTTGCTGGTCCTATAATTACTACATTCATTCCTTTTGCAAGAGTATTAACTAATGTGTTTAATAGATTTATAGATTGGACTCCAGCAGGATATGTTAGAGCAATTAGAGGCGGAAAACCATTAATAGGTAAGCAGAAATTTACACCATTAACAAAAGAGCAAAAAGCACATCTTTATATAAAAGCAACCACAGCAACTTTAACTATTGCAGGCTTACTTGGATTAATAGGTGATGAAGATGATGAGGATGCTAAAATAAAAATTTCAGCAGGAGGCCCTAAAAATTTAACTAACAAATATGAGTTAGAGGAATCAGGTTGGAGACCGTACACGATAACAATTGGTGATACACAAATCTCTTATATAGATAATCCATTATTCTTTAGTTTATTGGCTGCTGCAAACATTAAACAAGGATCAAAGTATGATGACAAAAACGGTTTAGAAATCGTAGGAGGTATTGTAGGTAGTATGTTTGAACAATCATGGCTTCAAGGTATTACTGATTTAGGAAAACTTTTATCTAAAGATATAGGAGAAGAGTCAATTGAAAAAATAGTTAAAGTAATGGGTAGTATGACTTTAAGTAATTTCCATAGGCAAATGATTAGAACTTATATGGATGCTACAGATACTCCAATAAAAGATAAAAATACTGGCCCAGCAGGAATTTTAAATCCATTGCTTAGAGACTTCCCTTATCTTAATTCAGGGTTTGATGATATGTATAACACAAAAGGAGATCCTATTGTTCCATCTATGATAGAAAAATTTGTACCATTTAAATTTTCATTAGGTAGAGACTCAGACAAGATATCTGAACTCTTGACTGACAACGGAATTTTTAGAGGGAATCCTGGTAGAAGAAGTCTTTACGAATACAAAACAAAAAAATCTAGAAAACAAACTGATAAAGAGTACGCAAGATATAAGGCGTTGGCTGCTAAAAAATTAGGACAAAAACTCTTAGAACAGTATTCTAGTTTGAAAGATTTATCACCTGAAAAATTACATGATAAAGTTTCTAGATATAAAAGAAAAGCAAGAGAAAGAGCATTTAAAGAATTAGATCAACAATATTAATTATGATAAGTGAACACATAAGTAAAAAAGAAGCAACACGAAGTGTGACTGCTATGAGATTAGGAATAGACAATACTCCAGGAGAGTATGAGTTACAGAACATGGAACTTATTGCTGAGAAAATATTTGAACCATTAAGAAAAGCAGCAAATGGACCAATAAAAATTAATAGTATGTTCAGATGTGATGCGCTCAATACTGCCATCGGTGGGTCGAGTAAATCACAGCATTGCCAGGGAAGAGCAATTGACCTCGATGACACTTATGGTTATATGACAAACGCTGAAATGTATAATTACATTAAAGAAAATTTAGACTTCGACCAAATCATATGGGAATTTGGGACGGATGAGAATCCAGACTGGGTTCATGTAAGTTATGTAGATGGTGATTCTAACAGACAAAGATGTTTAAAAGCATACAGAGAGAATGGTAAAACAAAATACATGGTGATATGAGAAAGAAAAATAATAACGAAGATGGTACATGGTGGTCATTATCATTAAATTTTAAATGGCCTCACGAAGGATTTGGTTTTGCTTATGACCTTATACCTCCAGACGCAGAAGAAAATTGTTATAGCGCAATATTAAGATTAGGTTTCATGTCCATTATATATGAATGGGGTTTAATAGAAGAATAAATTATGAGTGATAAAAAAAAGAAATTCAAAGAAACAACCGTTGGTAAACTCTTATTCGGAGCAGCATCAATGATTAATCCTACATTAGGGAAAGTATTATCTGGGGTGACCTCACCTCAAGAAGCATTAGCAGAAATAGGTAAGTCAGATATATCACAAGAAGATAAAATAAAACTTCAGCAGATGATATATGATCAACAAAACAAAGAGATGGAAGCAATCACTAGTAGATGGCAGTCAGATCAAGGACCAAATAGTGGATGGTTATCAAAAAATGTCCGTCCTTTGGTATTAGTTTGGTGTATTGTTGTATTTTCGCTGGCTGGAATACTAGACAGCATTGATAGTATACCTTTTAGTATAGGTGCAACATGGAATGATACTTTTGAGAAGGTCATGATGAGTGTTGTTCTAGCATACTTCGGAGGAAGGACGGCAGAAAAAGCATCAAACATATTTAAAAAATAAAAATGAATAAACCAGAAAACGGAAATCCACAACTAAACTCTATCAGAAACGAATTCAATGAAAGAGTTGACAAAAAACTTATTCTAGGAAACTCAAAAAGAATAGCCTGGAACAATTTTAGAAGGCATAGATCAATTTAGTGTGTAGTATTAGTGACCCAAGTATCTAGTTTGTGACCGTTACTATCATAAACTTCTTTTCTGTTTGGTTTGTATGTTTCTTTTTTTTTGTCTCTTGCAAGAAGTAATAATATTAAATAGCCACAAAGATCTTTCACTGTATCTTCTGTGTCTACGTTAATACCATTGTTTCTAATTCTAGAAAGTTTATCATCTATTCTAGCACATAAAGAGTTTACCGCATCACCATCAGAAAATATATTGATAGGGTTTAATGCAGAGTCTCCATACTTACCATTTTTTTCTACTAGTAAATCTATTATTTCTTTACCTAGTATCTTGATCTTGTCTGTTGATTTCATCTGTTATATCTTTTAATTTTTTATCTAACATTCTAATTGCACTTGTTCCTGTTCTATAACCCTCTGACCATATGTTGTGATATGTACGAGGAAATAAAAATTTAATTAATTTAAGTTTGTCCATATAACTAAACCTATTATTAACACAAATAATGCACATGCAGATATTCCAAATACAATTAAGGACTCTCCTTGTTTTTTTGGAGATCGACCTTGATTAGATCTCCATTGTCTAAATTTTTTCATAATTTCAGTTTTAATATAAGCCCTACTAATTCATAGAATGTTCAGGCTTATTAATTTAGAATGTTAATGCATCTTTTTCATTAACAAAATTTTCTACTTTATCAGCATGGTTATTTTGACCAGCAATTTTACCATCAGCATAGGTAATTCTCCATGCGTTAGCGTTTGCAGTTCTTAATTCTCCATTTCTATCAGTGTATGATCTTAGATTTACACCAACTTTCACTTGGTCATTTACTTTGTAGTTAGCAAACAAACTTGCTTTCTGACCAATAGCCTCAACAGGATAGTCTACAGGATACTGTGAATCTCCTCCTAGTTCAAGCGTTAATACTCTTTTTTCCAAATCTCCATTTTGAGTTTGGATGGTTTGTGTATCAGAGATTTCTTTGATACGACCTTGTAATTCAATTGAATTGCTCATAATTATTATTTAAAAGTGTTATATATATTCAGAAGTTTTACAACCTCTCGCCTCGAGATATTCGAGGACTTGTTTTACTATTGAGTTTACATAATTAACATCTGAAACTAATTTATTATCAATCAGTCTCATTTCTTCTGCCTCTTCAGGCGTATTATCTACAGAAACAATTTGCACATACTTGTCATTTGCTTCTTTTAAAATTTTATCTACTTCAGGTATTCTCATTTCGTATTTCATTTCATCCATAACTAAGGTGTTTTTATAATTTGATTTTTAATTAACATTTCTAATAACTCCATAAAATCTTCCTTATAAAGAACACAATACTCTCTACCTCTTGGAACCTTGTGGAATATCACAGGATAGTCGGTTTGTCTTACCTGCATTTCTTCTAAAACTTTTCTGTAGTTAGGATTTCTAGAATAACATTTTGCCTGGACAGCAAAATCTCCTGTATACATTAAGTCTATACCTTTATCATCCATCATCTTAGATCCATATCTAGATGTAACACAATTAGTAAAACCTAAATTGATAAAGTTTTTTCTAAGTTCTCTTTCGTAATTGTGTCCTTTGTTTCTGTTTTTATTTCCCATGTCTTTTTTTTTCCTGCCAATATTTATTATTGTAACTAGATATGTGTTCTTTATTATTGTCTCTCCAGTTCTGATTAGTCTCTAAATATTTTTCTCTGTTAGACTCTACATATTTCCTTCTTTGAAATACTCCAAGAGATACCCCTTCAATCTCAGAAGGCTTATTATAATGTTTTTTCCGATACTCCTTTTCCTTTTCAAGGTTCTCCAATTTTCTCAATCTTGATCTTTCTTTTATCTTTTCCTTATTTTTAAGATAATGTCTTCGGCTTGATGCCTTTTGATCTTCTTTATTTTTGTAAGCCATATCCTTTTTTAAAATCTAATCTTACATAAACCGTATTTCGGTTTACAAAACTTTTTATAGTGTCATAATCTGTAGAGGTATGAAACCCTCCTAATAATAAATAGTAATCAATACCATCGTTGTTCGGTCTTAAAAAATAATCTTCTTTGTTAGGTATAATTTCATTGAGTTTTGCAACTCTTAATAAATTTTCTCCTTCCTCAAAAGGTTCTTGCTTACCTACTTTTCCTCCCCATCTATTTCTATTCCATACAACTTTATGTAAAATCATTTTACTGTCCTTGGAATTTTGGAAATTGGCTTGGTGATTCTGTCTCATATATTTCGTTATAACATGTTGTTCTTAAATTGTATTTAAATTCTTGCATTCCTGTCTTACCTGTAAACCTCCATCTCACTTTCCATACATGCACTTCTACTATTTCTTTTTCAAAATCTCTATATACTGTAATACCGTTATCTACTTTATTGAAGAAGTGGGAGGAGCCACTTACGCTGTAACCTGAAGCGACTTCTACCTTCCCATTCTCCTTCTTTAGTTTTTGAGGGTGTGCAACTAATACAACACCACAATCAAACGCTTCTTTAAATATTTTTATTTTTGATAATTGCAATCCTGTGTACTGATGCTCATTCATTCCTCTCTCTATCTTATGCTCTACAAAAGCCCAATTATCAATTATAAGGCACGATATACCTTCTTTCTTTACAAGTTCCTTACCCTTGTTTAAAATGCCTTCTACAGTCAGGTCATTGTCTTTTAAATTAATAAAAAAGAAATGCTTATTGACAAAGTCTATTGCTGGTTTTAGTTCATGTTCCTGAACACCATCAGATGACCCTTTACCAAAAGGTTTTCCTAAATACTTTTCTATAAGTTCTGCTATGTGTACTTTAATTGGTTGCTTCTCAGCAGAAAATATACCAAACTTCCAACCTCTTTTTGCAAGTCTTACTATTGCCTCATCTACAAATGATGATTTACCATGTCCAGGAACTCCTGTTACTAATGTAAACTCACTTGGTCTCCATGTCAGTAGTTTGTCAAAGTTGTCAAAACCAATCTCCTCTCCTCTTGGCATACCATAATTGTACATATGATATACTTCATCACTGACATCTTTGGCTTTACTTATCCCCTCTAGAGGGAAAGGCTTTGCAACTTCAATGCATTTTACTAACTCTTCTGCACTAAATTTTAACAATACATCGTTAGCATCTTTACAACCTTCAGGGTAAGACACCAACCAAACTTTTTCTTTTCCAATTCTTCTAGACAATTCATCTCGCAGTTTAATTCCTGGAGCATCGTTATCTACTGCTATATAAACCTTATCCTTTTCTTCGAAATAATCTATAGAATTATCTAGGTATGAAAGGTTTTGATTTCCTGTAGATGCGCCATTTGGAACACTACAAGCAAACATTAATCTTTCTGTTAATGTCCCAGCCTCATAAAATGATAAGGCATCAATCTCTCCTTCAGTTATTATACACCATGAAGAATCTTTAATAATATCTAAACCATACATTGTAAGTTCAGATCCTTTATTTAATTTAAAATTCTTTTGAGCGTCTCTAAATTTTATATTTATTTTTCGTCCTCTTTTTAAGTAATTAAATTGAATTACATTAACTTCTTTTTGTACTTGAGGCATATACTCTAAACCCTCTGTAACACCATAACATTGTAAAGTCCTTTGACTTATTCCCCTACCCTCAAACCATTTAACTATTTTACTTGTAATAGGTTTAGAGATGGCAGTAGGCAACTCATATTCAGTTTCATATTCTTGAACCGAACCACTTGTCCCACAATGATGACAATAATATGTACCTTCTTCAGGCCAAACCCTTAAACACTTTTCACTCTTATTTTTTTTTCTTGTATGACTACACCAAGGGCAAGTAGTTTTAGTTGGTCCGTCATTTTTAATGGTATTAAATCTAATACCAAGGTCATGTAGTTTGTCAATAGTTTTCATATTATGGCTATGTGCTTTCGTTCTTTTATATGTGTTTTATTATTTAGAGACCATTCATTATATTGTAATAAATATTTTGTCATGAATTTATTTCCGAAAATAGTTTCAGGTGTTACAGAAGATTGATATTGTTCACTCCAAGTTATCTTACAAAACTTAAACACCTCTACCATTATCTCACCAGTAATTTTATTTCCGTTAAATGTTTTATTTAAAATAATTTTAAACCTATCGTTATAAGTAGATGGATTATATTTTTTATCAAATGTTAGATTAATGTATTCAATAACATCCTCACAAACTTTTTTATAGTTCTCTTTTAAAACCTCTCCTCCTGTTTCAGTCACTACTAAATCAAACCATAGTGTAGTTGTTCTATATTTAGGATTAGATTTGTTTCCTATATTTTCTATAAGACCTTTATCTATAAGTATAGATACACATCGTGTTATATTTCGAGTAGAAATACTTAATTCATGTGCAATAAATTTAAGAGTCTGATTACAAAAACCTTGTCCTGATGTATACTTATGTATTAAGTCAGCAATAAGATAAGAGTAAGGCGTAAGGTCATGCTTCCTCATAACAGAATATATTATAGTTGAGGATCTGATCATTTTAATAATATTTTATGAAACCATAAACTTGGATTCTTTTTATTTTTATGTGACTCTAACCTACAAGAAAGTTCTACAATGTCATTTATTCTTATCTCATTTAATACATCAAGTTTTTCATTCCATACATGAACTGCTACATAAGAATCCATTAAAGTCTCTATGACAATGATTTTAAAAGCATGACTAGCCTTATCACTTGTGACTTTATTTTCTTTAGATATGTACCTCACCTTTCCATTGATGTCTATATTCATTATATTTTATTTTGTATTATGTCTTTAAGGTTAACAGTCTTTTTAAATTCATGTCTTATGTAATTGAGTATCAAGTTTACTTTTACCTGGAATCTCTTTGCAGTTACTGAATCATTTTTTTTATCGAAACTATCTTCTAATATTCTCAAAAATTTATCCTCCATAAAATCTCTTTCGTCCATACTAATAGATAAAAAATCTTTCACAGATTGATTATTGAATCCATACATAGAAGCAACTCCAATAAATATACATTGACCAAAATATGAGTTACCTTCTATAACTTGATCTACCTCTAAAGTCCATCTGTTTTTCACAGCCATGTTTTTTAATATTCCTTCTCTTATGTTTTTTAATTCCATTTTAAAAATTTACTTTCTGTTTTAACACAGGATTATACTTTACATTAAATGTTTTTTGCCAGATAATTTTTCCCTGGTCTCCAAAATCAACCTCCTGCGCCCCTCTCTTTACCATAATAGATTTAATTTGTTGAGCAATTTGTTGTTTCAAAAGCCTAGATTCTTTTTCTCTATCTCTTTCTACACAATACATTGCAGACAACTGATGTAGTTCTTCCGAAGCATCAATTTTTGTCCTATTCAATTTAGATTTGTGTTTATCTGACAAGAAACTATCTAAATCAGGCTTATATCCATCTTCTACATTAGGCTCTAGATGTGCTATTTTATTATATAACTCATTTTGTCCTGTGTTTGAAGGATATGCCTCTATAATAGTTCTAGCCTCTTGAACGGACTCATAAAACTTATAAGTTTCTTCTATGATTGTATCTTGTAAATCTCTATTTCTATCAATAGTAAATACATCCATGTGTCTACCATCTTTGAGTAGTGCCATGTCACAATATTCTACATCCATTACCAACATATATAATTGAACTTGTGCAATGTAGTATGGAGGAATACCTCCTTGCCATTTGTCAGAATTAAAAGATGAGATTGTTTTTATTTCCAATATCCCCTTACCTTGTCTTTCATCATGTCTAAGTATTTCTCTATCTAAGTTTGCAAATAACCATGGATACTTATTATTAATAAATATAAAATTCCTCCGTCTGCAAGTTCTTAATTTTAACCCTTGTTTGTAATTGTTTATCATGTCAATTGGCTCACCTGACCAGTATTGCCATAAATCTGCTACATAGTCTTCCAACAATCTTCCATGGAACATAACCTCATTATCTATTGTATGAATATTTGAAGTTCCTAAACTCTGATTCCATCTATTTATTTTTGATGTCCAAGGGTTTAATCCTAATATAGTAGAAGCATCACTTCCTCCTACCATACCATCTTTTACTAATCCCATTCTTAATTCTACCCATTCATCGTAGGTTAAGTTTCTTGTTGATATTTTTTTTAACTTCATATTCATACATTTAAAAAAAAGGGAGGGAATGTCAGAAGGTTTGTTGCCAAAGACATTTGTTGTTGGTTTGCCCTCCCCTTAATTAGTTGGTTATTTACTTGCTTGTTTTACTGCTTTTGCAGATTTTCTTTTGTTGATTTCTTTTTTTAAAAATGTCATTTGTGCAGAAGTAAACTGCTTTGAGTAAGATTGTAGTTTAGACTCTACAAGATTATGGTCAATATCTAAATGATCTACCATTGCAGAAAATTTTTGATTTACCATATCATTCAAATCATTTGCATCATCCTCATCCATAATAGAATCTTCTCCACTATCGTGAATACCCATTATAAACAATGCTCTGTTTAATGCACCTGATTGACATTTTTGAAATGAGAAAGGCTCATTTACTTTTTTGTGAGCAACACCATCAGAAATTGGTCTATCATTCTCATCTAGAACAATCCCACGCATAACAACGAATGTGTCATCAATGTGTGTAATCTCTGTTTTTGTAGTGTGCTTAGGGAAGTATTGATTGAAGTATGATAATCTTTCTACCCATGGTACGATTTCCTTTTTACCTGCAATCGTAATTTTTTTAAGTTTTCTTTTTAGTTTCATTAAGAATATTGTTTAAATAAAAATTGATTATATAATATTTTCGAGTGTGAAACATTATAGTTTCCCAATCAAAAACCCATCCTCTAATACGATGCTTTACACATAGTTCTTCATGATGTTCGAGCAAGAAAAGTTTGAAAGGTTTAAGAGGATATCTTTTCCTATCATGTATAATCTCTTTATTGTCGAAATCAATTCGGACCATGTATTATCGTTCATAGAGTCGTGGTTTAATGAATGTAATTTACGATAAATAAAATGGTAAATTATACGTTTGTAAATTAGTTATTAACTATGCTTTTAACAATTCGTTAATTGTATTTGCCTGTCTTTGTTTGGTCTTTGCATCTGTGTGGTCTGTGTATCTATAGAAGGCAACAGATCCGTTTGAATGCCCTGAAATTTCTCTTACTTGTTTTTCTGTATACCCTAAAGATAAATACCAAGTAATGCCACTACTCCTTAATTTGTGTGGAGTAATAACTTCATAAATTGGAAGTATTTTAACTACAGGGTTTCCTTGTACATCAAAAGTTGTTATACTTTTCTCTTTGTTAAATTCATCATAAGATTTTAATAATCTTTTTAAATCGTTTCTGAACCCTACCATAGTATATCCCTTTTCGTTTTTCAATAAATATTCTCTAACATCTTTTGGTAAATAAAAAGTAGATTGGCTTGTAGATTTCTTACTGATATATGTAATGTAATCATCTCCTTTACTTATTTTAAATCCAATCATGTCACTTATTCTCATACAAGAATGTAGCATGAATCTTGTATAGTACCATGCCTTTGTAAGTTTTATGTCTACAGGAGGGTTCTTATGTAGCATCTCAACATCACTAGGGTCAAGAGCAATAACAGGGCTTTTTAATTCTTTGGGTTTTGGAGGGCTTGTAAAGTAATACCCATAAAACTTCATTGCTTTATTTAAAATAGATTTCAATATTTTAATTTGATTTCTCCTTGATGAAGGTTTGTTCCCTAGTTGCATTGAATACAAATTGAAAGCATTAAAATACCCATTGAGTTCAGACCTTCTTTTAATCTTTTCTTTTCTATCCTGTGTACTTCCTTCATCTATATCATCAACGTAAATTGTTTCAGGAAATGTCTGTAAAATATGGTATACACAAACGTAAGTTTTAAGGGTTGTCATAGTAAACAAATTACCATCGTTCAATATTATACCATTGTACATCTTATCATAGATATCTTCAAACAGATTTACAAATGTTTGTTTACCTGAATGCTTTTTCTTTGTCTCATTTGGGGGTGACCATAACCTACAGATATCTTCAGGGCTTCTAGTTATATACTTATTAAAGAGTAAGTCCCATCTAGATAGTTCTACATTTATCTTATGGACTAATGAAGAACTGCCATCAATCTTTTTAGTTTGAAAGTTTAGCATTGCATTTTCAGGAACTTTCAATCCTAAAGAAAAGAACTTGTCTCTATTGATTCTAGCATAAAGTCTTCCTTTTCTATTATAGAGTGTATATTTATTCATAACACTATTGTATATCCTTTTTATTCTGCTCAATTATATTTACTATCTTATTATTTAATTCTACATAGAACTCTATGATTCTCATAGACTCTGATAAGAATAATTTATTGTGACCTGTTTTTTTCTGATTTAACTTGGATTTTGCTCGTTTTGAGCCATATACATACTCTGAGACTTCAGTTGTAGGTATTTCTTTTATCTGCAATAATTCGGATGCAGTTTGTACGAAATTGTTTTTCGTTTCTTCTACTTTAAATTCCATTATTAGTTTTTAATATTAGTTTTAATGAACAAATGTATAATTTTTTATCTATATCTTCTATTCAATTCGCTTTTTATTTGTTCTATTAGATTTGGAAATCTTGATCTAACTTTTTTATTTTTCATTATTGTTTCAAGAGTTGATGCTTTCTGTATTTTCATAAGTTCATTTTGATATCTTTCCACAGCGTGTTGACTAGCATCCATCTCTTGTTTTAAACTTCTTTGTAATTGTTTTATAGTTGCTTCAGCCCTATATAATTTAGTTGTTAAAGTATCCCTAGAGTCTTCTATAGTTGTAATACCTTTGATTACGTTGTAGGCTTCATTTGTGTAGTCTCTCAATTGCTTATTAGTTACAAGCCAATACTTAAAATTTTTACAAGAGTGAAGAACTGATGCATGATTCATTCCTATTGTATCACCAATTGCTTGGTAAGGCATCCCATATACATCTCTTAATATGGTGAAATAAATACCTCTTGCTTCTACTATTTTTCTTTTTCTTAATTTATTTGAAATGTCTTGATTTGTGATTTCATTAATTACTTTTTTTACTTCCAGACATACTTGTTTGTTTGAACCTGTCATTCTTTATGTTTATTAATTTGTTATACCAATCTATTTTTGTTGTGTCTACTTCTCGTGTTATTAGTCCATGAGAATATTTTCGTTCTATAATTCTAGTCCCATCTTTTTTGAAAAAACTATTAGTTTCTTCCAATATGTAGTCTTTAAACATAAGACTCATGAATCATTTGACCGACTAATAATGATTTATTCCATTCATCGCTCCAGAATTTTACAGAATGCTCTATAGTTCCATACGAGCCTTTTGCTAAGTCATGTCTTGATGGCACTACTGAATGAAAGTGAATGTAATGAGGTTTTGGAGGAAGATAACACGCTCCTGATTGAAGTAGTTCTTTACACCTTTGTGTAAATTTGGCAGATTTTTCCCATGCAGTTCCGTTTGAAATTGCATCTTGATACTTCTTTAAACCATACCTTTTTTGTAAGTTTCTTATTGTACGAGAGTTCATAATTTTTTAAAAGTTTAAATAATTAATACGAAATAAAGTATTATATATTTATTATACAAATAATTTAATATCGTGTTTCATGTTTGTTTATAAGTTTCTGTTTTTGTGAGTTTTAACAATCTTTAACTATTGAGTTTTTTAAATTCTAAAATCAAATTTTCTTTCCAATTGTCTGAATCATTCATATACTCATCAATTATTTTATTGATTAAAGGCAATTCTTCAATCGAAAGTTTAGATAATTTTGTTATTAGTTGTTCAATATGTGTTTGAAGATTTAGATAAAACTCCTCATTATTTTGTGAAAGATTAGTCATGTATTTTCCTAATTCTTTTTCCAATTCTATCTCTGCTTGGTTTATTTTTCTTTTTAATGAGTGTCTGAAAATTGGAAGTTCTTTCACTTCATCCATAGCCTCTAGCATTAACTGACCATAGATGATTGCTTTTGTAACTGAGTAAATTTTATCCTTCATGCTCTAAGTTTTTAGTTTCTTTAATTTCTTTGATTCTTAGCATTACCTCTTTTGTTGAGTTTACAAA